>JADHEF010000301.1_pt1 | contig 57629 bp, 62 predicted proteins | sample 8952391 | NCBI WGS metagenome assembly JADHEF01 (sample SAMN16124439, study PRJNA663245) | bioreactor sludge metagenome | isolation source: sludge (nitrite) | place: India:Bengaluru | collected 2019-02-28 | reverse complement strand
ATTTAATATTCAATATCTGCAGCCTAAAAAGAAAAACCCCAATCTTTCGACTGGGTCTTGGAATGCATCTGGCGGAAATTCACCAGTTCCGCCATCGGCAGGTCGTAGCCGCTCAAATGCAAAAGCGCGTAATGCAGCATCGAGCCATGGCCGTTGCTGACCACGAACCGATCGCGGTTGGCCCAGGCCGGATTGCCGGGGTTGTGGCGGTAATGACGGGTCCAGAGCGCGACGGCGATTTCCGCCATGCCCATGGGCATGCCAGGGTGGCCGGAATTGGCCTTTTGCACCGCGTCCATGGCAAGGGCGCGGATGGCGTTGGCGAGCAAATTCTTGGGAGCGGAGGCGGAAACAGCGGCAGAAGTCATGTTCGAGGCTCAAGGCTGGGGCAGCACCTCGCCTGCGAAGCGGCGCGGACGCTGCAACGGGCACATGGCCTTGGGGGCCGGATGCGCCCTGCGGGAAAGCCGCGATTCTAACCGCTTCGGCGCGACAGCCGCCTTGGTGGGGCCGGGGCGATCGGCTACAGTCCGGCCCATGTCGGTCGCCACCACCTCCCCTTTCGGCGCGCGGGTCCAGCCCAATCGTCCGCGCTTTTTCATTTCGGCCACCCTGGTCGTGGGGCTGACCATCGCCCTGCCCAAGGAGGTCGCCCATCATGTCCTGGTGCGGCGCCTGCCCAAAGATTCGGAAATCGCCTTGTTCAACGGTCATGGTGGTGAATTCGTGGCCGAACTCAGCGAAATGACCAAGACCGATGTCATCGTGTTCGTCCGCGATTTCATCGATCGCGAAGTCGAGTTGCCCTATGCGGTCACGATCGCGCAAGCGATGTCGTCGAGCGAGAAAATGGACTGGACGGTCGAGAAATGCGTTGAACTCGGTGCCGCCGCGATCGCGCCGCTGGATGCCGAGCGCAGCGTGGTCAAGCTGGCCGGTGAGCGCGCACACCGCCGCCATGCGCATTGGTCGGCGATCGTGCGCTCGGCCTGCGAGCAATGCGGGCGCAACACCCTGCCCTCGATGTCTTTGTTGCAGCCCTTGCGCGATTTCGTCGCCAATCATCCGGCCCATCTCAAACTGATCGCTTCACCACGGGCGCGCACCCAGATGACCGACGTATTGCGTCAGCATGCGCAGGCGGTCGAAGGACAGCGCCTGACCGTCCTGGTCGGCCCGGAAGCGGGCTTTTCCGACGGCGAGGAGGCCGCCGCGATCGATGCGGGGTTCATGCCGGTCTCGCTGGGCCCGCGGGTGCTGCGCACCGAAACCGCCGCCCCCGCGGTCTTGGCGACCGTGCAAGCGCTCTGGGGCACCGGCGCCGATCATTGACACCGCCACGCCATGTGCCTTGGCGCATGATGGCGGCCGATTCCCCCCCCGCACTGGAGAACACCATGGGTTTGCTCGATTCCCTCACCGGCGCCGCCGGCCAGATGATGCAAAACGATGGACAAGGCGCGCCGCTCGTCGAGGCGGTATTGCGCATGCTCAACCAAGGTGGCGCCCAAGGCGGCCTCGAAGGGCTGGTGCGCCAGTTCACACAATCCGGCTTGGGCGATGTGGTGCAAAGCTGGATCGGCACCGGCGCCAATCAACCGATCTCGGCCGATCAGGTACAGCAGGCGCTCGGCCATGGCCCCTTGAACGAACTGGCGCAACAAGTCGGCGGATCATCCTCGGATCTGGCCCGGCAACTCGCGCAATTGCTGCCCGGCCTGGTCGACAAACTCACGCCCGACGGCCAATTGCCGCAAGGCGGCCTGCCCGACGCGATCGGCGCTTTGGGCGGCTTGTTCGGTCGTTGAGCCGATCGCCGGCCCGGGCGCCGGACCGGCGGCGCTGGCCTCAGGCCAGGGTGTAGAAGACCCGGAACGGTAGCCGCGTTTCGGCATGGAACTCGGCCGCGTCGCGAAACGCGTCGAGCAAAGCGTCGCGCGTCTCGGCGTCGAAGCCGCGCACGATGGGCAATTGCCGAAGCAACACGACATACCCGTGCGCGTCCTGGGCGGCCAGATCGGTCAGGCTGTCGTACAAGGCATCGAGGTTCGCGCCGAACCAGTCGGCGAAACCGAACCCGCGCGCGATCGCGTCGAGCACTTCTTGCTTGGTGCGCGCGCCGCCCAGATCGATCGCCACCACCTGTTCGCCGGCCGCGCGTGCATCGGCTTCGATCCGCGCGCCGTCCTGGGCGCCGATCGCTTGCACGCTTTGCGGGGCGATGTGCCGGAATTGCTTCATCTCGAAAACCTCGTCTTCAAGGAGCGGGCAAGGCGACGATGCGCCGGAAGCTCGCGTAATGATCGTCGGTGTAGTAGTACTCGCCCGAGGTTCGCACATCGCGCCCCGGCCCGCTGCCGGCGATGATGCGGCGTGCGCCGCGATCGCGCGCGCCCGGCGTGGGCACCGTGTATTCGCGGTAATAGCCGCGCGCCTGGCGCGGCAACAGCCCTTCGCGGTTGCCGAAACTGCTGCCGTCCTTGCGCGGATACGGAAACGGCCCGCCGGCGCGGATCAGCGCCAGCGTGTGCTGCGCCTGCGGCGGCAGATCGGCCCAGGCGACCGCGCCCGGCGCCATGTCGCGCGCGAACGCGCCCGCGCCACAAAATACGAACAAAGCGCACGCGAACGCGATGCCACGCCCCCAGCGCACGGCCAACGGTGCGATCGAACGTCGAATCCAACCAAGCTGCATGCGCCTCCCGCCAAGCATCAGGTGGTCGGCAAGGCGCCGACCGGTTCACGCGCCGCGACCCGGAAGAAGCGGCGCACATCGGCTGCGCGCGCGAGCGTATCGCGGTGGCCGAGGTCCATCAACTCGCGGGTGAACGCGGCTTCGAACAACAAGTAGCTCGCGAGCGCCGAACCATTGGCTTCGGTGGCGCCGATCGCGCGCAACAAGGCCCGCACCGTGCGCGGCAGCGCGCCGACATGGCGGTTCGCGATCGCGTCGATGCGCTGCGACGGTGCGATCACCAGCACCTCGACCTCGCGCAACCGTGAATGCGGGCGCGCATCGGGCGAGATCAACCGCACGGTGTTGTTGACGCGTTCGAGCCGTTCGATGTCCATCGCGAGCGCGTCGAGAAAGATCGACGACATGGCATGGCCGGCGATCTGGGCCAGCGACGGATATGGCGCGTCCCCGTCGGCGCCGGGGGGCGGCACGAAGCGGTTGGGCGCGTTGAGCTGGCCCGCGCCGACGATGAGGATGCGCTGCGCGCCGAGATGGATCGCGGGCGAGATCGGCGCGATCTGGCGCATCGAACCGTCACCGAACCAGGCGCGTTGACCGTCGATCTGGAGCGGCGTCGCCGGGAAGATGAAGGGAATCGCACTCGATGCGAGCAGATGCCGCACACCGATGGTGTCGGCGAGCGCGACGCGCTGGCTGCGCACCCAGGGCTCGACGATGCGCCGCGATTCGTAGAAGGTGACGTGCCGGCCGCTGCTGTAATCGGAGGCCGCCACCGCCAGCGCCCGCAAGCGCCCGGTGTCGAGTTCGCGTTCCAGCCGCGGAAAATCGATCATGCGCGCCAGCAGATCGGCCAAGGGCGCGTTGTCGAGCAAGGCGGCCGGCTGCACCCGGCGCCGGCGTTTGCCACGATACAAGGCCCAGCCGGCGGTCAGCATCGTGAGCCAGCGCGCGCCGGAATTGATCATGTCGATCGCGTCGGTGCGATAGACCTGTTCGGCGCGCATGTCGAACCAGACGTCGGAGACGGCATCGAGCGCGTCGTCGAAAACATCGGCGCGGCAGGCGAGCGCGATGGCATTGATGGCGCCCGCCGAAGTGCCGCAAAAGACCTGGAACGGCAGATGGCCGGGCATGGCCCCGGCCTGGGCCAGCACTTCGCGCACCCCGAGCAGGACCCCGACCTGGTAAGCGGCACGCGCGCCGCCGCCGGTCAATACGAGGCCGAGGGTCCCTTCGTCTGACTGCGGATGCCGGTCCATGCGCGCACCACGTGGGTAAGAGGTTGCGTGGCTGGTTCCGCTAGCCTGCCATCGTTGCGCGCGGCCGCCAAGCCGCAACGGCGCCCGGCGCGGCCTCAGTGCCGATGTTCGGCGCCGGCTTGCCAGTTGGCGCCGCCGTTCTGGGCGCCGCGCTCGCGGACTTCGTCTTGCAACTGCGCGCGCACTTCACGCAGGCGCGCATTGACTTCACTGGCGAGCGCGAATTCATCGGGCGTGGTCTCGGCACGTGTCAGGCGCTGGGCCTGTTCGAGTTGCTCGACCGCCGACGCGGTGGAGCCGCGCAAGCGATAGACCTCGGCCAGCGCGAGATGCGAACGCGCCTGCTGACCGACCGCCGCATAGCTTTGCGCCAGCAATTCGAACAAGCGGGCATCGCCGCGATACAACGTGGTCTGTTCGCGCAAATAGCCAACCGCATCGGCATGGCGACCGGCCGCCTGCAAGGCCTGGGCGTAGGCGATGCGCAACAGCGCCGACGTCGGCCAGCGCTTGCGCGCGGCCTCGGTGGTGGCCACCGCGGCATCGGCACGGCCTTGGGCGATCTGCACTTCGGCATCGAGCTTGGCGATGAACGGATGGGCATCGCCGCGCGCATGCGCTTGCGCCAGCGACGCCGCGGCGCGGTCGAATTCGCGCAATCGCAGGCGTGCGACCGCCAGCCCGTAATAGTCGGCGGCGGTGGACAGATTGCGGCCCGGCGCGCTATGGCCGACCTTATCGGTCAAATCGTCGGCGATGTTGCGCAAACCGCTCACCGAGGTGTCGGCCAACGCCCGCGAACGCGCGCGCACCAGCAGATAGTCGAACCGGTCGACGCGCTGACGATAGCGTTCGCCGCGCGCGCGGTTTTGCATGTCGGTGATGCGCTCGACGGTCAGCGGGTGGGTGCGCATGTAGGCCGGCGCATTGCTCTCGTACAAGCGCGAAGCCTTCTGCAGCCGCTCGAAAAACTCGACCATGCCTTGCGGATCGAAGCCGGCCCGCACCAGGGTCTGGAACCCGACCCGATCGGCCTCGCGCTCGGCATCGCGCGAAAACGCGAGCTGGTTCTGCATCACGCCGGCCTGCCCGAACAGGATCGCGGCCTGGGCCAGATCGCCCGACGACGAAGAGTTGGAGCGCGCGGCGAGAATGGCGGCCGCGAGCGCGCCGAGAATGGCGAGGCTCGATGCCTTTTGTTGGCCCAACATGCGCGCGATATGGCGCTGGGTGACATGGCCGATTTCGTGCCCGAGCACCGACGCGAGTTCGCTTTCGGTCTGGGTCGCGGTGATGAGCCCGGTGTTCACGCCGATGAAGCCGCCCGGCAGCGCGAACGCATTGATCGTGGCGTCGTGGACCGCGAAGAAGCTGAAGTCCGCGGCGGCCACCCCGGCCTCATGGGCCGACACCGAACTCGCCGCGGCCAGTTCGCCGCCCAGCATATTCAGGTAGTCGGCGGTCTCCTGGTCATCATCGATCTCGCCGGAACGGCGCATGTCGAGCACCGCGCGTTCGCCGATGCGCCTTTCCATGGCCGGCGACAAGGCTTCGGTGTCGGCATCGCCCAATTCGGGCAGGTTGATCTGCGCGAACGCGTCAGGGGACGGGAAGCCGACCGCCGCGACCATCGACAGGCAGGCGAGGCAGCGGCGCAAACGGGGGCGATGATCGAAGAGCATCGAACTATCATACGAAAGGATGCGCGGGCGCGCCGCTCAGGGCGCGCGCCAGCTTACAAACCGACACGCGCGGCGGCCCCGCGTCACCGAACCCGAGAAAGCCTGAACATGAGCGGATTCACGCATTTCGACCACGACGGCCAGGCGCACATGGTCGATGTCGGCGATAAGACCGCGACGCACCGCATCGCCGTGGCCGCAGGGCGGATCCGCATGCAGGCCGCGACGCTGGCATTGATCGAGACCGGGACGAGCCGAAAAGGCGATGTGCTCGGCATCGCCCGCGTCGCCGGCATCATGGCGGCCAAGAAGACCAGCGACTTGGTCCCGCTATGCCACCCGATCGCGCTCACCCGCGTCGCGCTCGAGTTTCGAATCGACGCCACGCTGCCCGGCATCGATTGCGAGGCCCGCACCGAATGCCTGGGGCCGACCGGCGTGGAAATGGAAGCCTTGACCGCCGTCCAGATCGCGCTGCTCACGATCTACGACATGTGCAAGGCCGTGGATCGCGGCATGGTGATCGAAGCGGTGCGCCTGATCGAAAAGCGCGGGGGGAAAAGCGGGGAATGGCGGGGCGAATAGCGCCGGTTCAGAACCAGCCGTGGGACCAGAATCTGGGGCTGAAATGATCGCTGCGCAGTTCGGTGCGCGCGGCTGCCAGCGTGTGATCAAGGCTCGAAATTTCCGGTACGGTCAGCCCGATCAGCATGGCTTGGGAGGCGACGATGAGCCAAACGCCTAATGCGGATCGCGCGCCCCCCGCCCCCCTGATCGTTCGCTCACCTCGCGCGGTGGCCTCGCGCATCCAACACACCAGCCACCCGCCGGTCAGCGCGATCCACAACTGCGGCAAAGGCATCACGAAGTTCCCCGAGAGCATGGCGTCGACCGCGATTGCGGCGCAGGCGGCTGTCAACCCCGCGCCTATCGTTGCGTGGTCTCCCGTCGATTCCGTCCGCACAGCCCGCAGCAATCGATACAGCGCAATGCCGGCCAGCACAAGGATTGCAACGGTGAATGGAAGCCCCCATTCAGCGAGCAGTTGAAGTAGAAAATTGTGTGGATGCGCCGCCTCGCCGTTGAAACGATGCGCAAAGTGCATCGGCCCGATACCCCACCACGGAGACTCCATCAAGTCGCCGAGTGCCAGGCGCCACAAATGTTGGCGCAAATTGATGCTCTCCCCATTGGACAACAAGGCGGTCGTGCTCACGTCGACACCCGAGTGCGTCAGCCGCAGCACGCCTTCGAAGCTCACGAAATAGGTCACCGCGCCCAGCATCGCGGCCGCGACCATATGGCGCAACCAGCGCGCTGCCTGACGCGGAATCAGCACGGCGACAACGACCACGCTGACCGCCAGCCCAAGCATCGACGCACGCGCCGCCGAAAAATACACCAGGGCGAAACTCGCCACCTGAACGATGAACGCCGTCCGGCGAGCCCACGGCGGCACGATCGCCGTGGCACCTACGATCGCAAGCAACGGGATCGCGATCGTCTGCACATGATTGAAGAACCGGAAATTGCTGTAGCCAACGAAAATCGCCTGACGCATCAGGGTTTCATGCGATGCCAGCACCGCGCCGATCAGGCAGCAGACAAACAAGACATAGGGCCCGATACCGAGCAACACCGCCCAGCAAAAACGCTTGCTCGCGCCAGTCGTTGTATTGCGGGCGATGGCCATCGCCAAGCCGCATAGCCCCAGAAAAAGTCCCGCCTCGCGAAGCGCCCAAGCCGGGCGATCCGCGAGCACGATGGACACCATGCCTGTTAGAACGACCGTTCCAAGCAAGACCGCCATGACGATCTCGCCCTCATAGGCGGGCGCGCACGCGACACTCCGCGGATTTGCCAGCCACCGACGAGGTGCTGCTGCGACTCCCGCAGCGAGCATCAACAGGACGATTTGCGCGATGCGTTGAACATCGTGCCCGGGCAGCGGGTCTGCGAAGAGACTCAACAACGGCGCCAGAAACAGCACGCCGCCCAAAACGAGAATCAAAGGACTAGCCTAATTGGTACCAACACCGGTCTTGGAACGATTGCAGCCGGTGCCACTATTCGTGTACACCCAGAGTAGGCTGGTGCCACTGGCGATGGTCGGTGTCGCTTTCACAGTGCACCCCGCCAACTTCGCATCGCCGGTCATGCTGAACGAACCGTCCGCGGCATCGAACACCAACGGGCCTGTCGTGCCTGGCGGGGTTGGCCATGTCGCCATCAGATTGTTTGCCGCATCACGTAGGTCGATTTTGGTGGGCGTATCGCACGACGGAATGTCATTGGCGTTGTTCTGCAAGCATTGAGAAAAGGTCAACTGCACCGATTTGATCGCCGTCAGCACACCCGACCAACGGGCGCGCGTCACGTAATCCTGATACTGCGGTATGGCGATGGCGGCCAGAATCCCGATGATCGCCACGACGATCATCAATTCGATCAGCGTAAAGCCCTTGGTCTTTGCGTACGCAGACATGTCGATACCCCCGGAAAAGAAAATGGTCCAACAGCCGAGACTGTTGGACCACCCTCATACAACAGCCGCCAGATCAGCTACCGAAGCCGGTGGTCGACTTGTTGCACTTCGTGCTACCCGACGGCACATGGTCCCAAACCCACGAGGTGCCGCCCGTGTTTCGCGGCGTGATGGTCATCGTGCAGTTTGCGAGCTTGGCATCGCCGGTGAACACGAACGCGCCATCGCCTGCGCCGATGGTGAGGGCACCAGTCGCTCCCGGAGGCGTGGGCAAAGCGCTCAAAATCGCGCCGGTGGCATCACGCAGATCGAGGTTGTCCGCGCCCAGGGTGTTGCAGGTGCCGAAAGCGTTCGAATTGTTCTGCATGCACAGCACCCAGGCTTTCTTGGTCGCATCGAGCGAGGTGATGGCCGAAGCCCAGCGCGAACGCGTCACATAGTCTTGGTACTGCGGAATCGCGATGGCCGCGAGGATGCCGATGATCGCGACGACGATCATCAATTCGATCAGGGTGAAACCCTTTTGCACTTGACGCTTCATGAACATCTCCTTTGTAGAGAATCGAGTTACGGACGAGAAGCCTAAGGCGGACTCCCGATCCGGCCTTGCGGAATAAAAGGCAAAGCCCATGCCAATTCGATGCATTCCGCGGAGCTGTGCGGAAATGCGCGGAAACACGGGTTTACGCTTGAACACGTCGTTGGCGGTGTGCACGATCGCACAGTTTGGCTGTCAGTCGCCGCGCAAACTGACGCAAATTGTCAGGACATTGCCCATCAGAACTGACGAAATCCGGCAAAACCCCAGGGTTCAGAATTCGAAGACCATGCCGGGCATCAGCATGCGTGGCGTCCATTGCGCCGCGTCATGCGCGATCTCATCCATCGTGAGTTCGATCTCGCCCGGCTTGAGGTGGGTGATGAAAACCTGGGGATGGGCCTGCATCCGCGCCAGTTCGTCCGCCAGCATCGAGGGGCATAGATGCTTGGACGCCACCGCGAGTTCGCGTTCGCGGTTGCAGAACGCGGTTTCGATGACAAGGAACTTCAACGCGGGGATCCGGTTGACCACGTCCCACAAGGCTTCGTTCGGGCCGGTATCGCCGGTGAACACGAAACTGTTGCCGGTCGCGCTGTCGAGCTGGTAGCCGACCGCCGGCACCACATGGTGGGCCGGCAATACGCTCAGATAACCGTCATCGACCAGGAACCGATCGCCGACCTGCAACGGCTCGAAGCGCAGCATCGGATGCTCGGGGTCGGGAATGTGGGTGAAGTCGGGCCAGATGTCCCAATTGAAGATGTGCGCGCGCAAGGCGTTGATCGTCGCCGGCAAGGCATGCACGACCAGCGAATGCTTGCGCAGACCGAAAGCGGCATCCGCGATGAAGGCGATGCTGCAGACATGGTCGAGATGTGAATGGGTGACGAAGATATGGTCGATGCGCGCGACTTCGTCGAGGGCCAAGTCTTCGACGCCGGTACCGGCGTCGAGCAGCACCGACTCGTTGACCAACATCGAGGTGGTGCGCTGAGCGATGCCGCCGATTCCGCCCGAGCAGCCGAGTATGCGTACCTTCATCCGCCCGCCGCCTGGCCAGCCGGGATCAGGCGGACACGCGCGCCGCGACGGCGCCGGCACCCGGCGTGGCGGGCGGGCGCACCATGAATTGCATTTGGGTGCCTGAGAGCACGACGACGTCTTTGTCGGCGAGCAATTGCGCTTCGGCACCGAGCGTGCGCCCATTGACGACCGGATATTCGGCGCCCTCGACATGGGTGATGTAATAGCCCTGCGGACGGCGCGTGATGACGGCCACTTGCACGCCCGGGCGTCCGAGCGTCGTGAGCGCCTTGGTCAGCACCATTTCACGTCCGGTGTTCGGGCCGTTCATGATGCGGACGACCGCCTGTTGCAACGGCTCGCTCGGCGCCACGATCGGCGAGCGGTCCATGTTGGGATGGGTCGTGACCGCGGGCGACAAAGACAGCATCGACGCGGTCTGGCCGAGGTCCTGGGTGGCCGCGGCCGCGGTATCGACCGGCGCCGGCGCGGCGCCGTTGCGCACCAGCGTTCGGTCGAGCTCGTGATTCATTTCGACGGCATCGGCCACGAATCGGATCTTGTACTTGCCGAGTTCGACGACATCGCCGTTTTGCAGGAAATGCTTTTTGACCGGTTGACCGTTGACGAACGTGCCATTGGTCGAGCCGAGGTCTTCAAGGAAGGAATCGTTGAGGATGGTGACGATCACGGCGTGCTCGCCCGAAACCGCGAGGTTGTCGATCACCAGATCGTTGTGCGGCTTGCGGCCGATCGTCGTGCGCTCCTTGGTCAGCACGACTTCCTTCAGCACCAGGCCATCCATGCTGAGAATCAGCTTCGCCATGTCGTTGTTCTCCCGGTCATGCTCGGGCCTTTAGCGCCGCCCTCACGGCCATCGTCATTGCTCATGCCAGCCAGTCACGCATTTTGGACATCAACCCCTTGGGCCGCGACACATGGCTGTCCACTCGGATCAGTATGACAGAAACATTGTCCCGCCCGCCGTGGTCGTTGGCGATCTGCACCAGTTCATCGGCGCGGGCATCGAGCGAGTTGTCGCTCGACAGGACCTCCGCGATCTGCTCGTCGGGCACCATATCGGTCAGGCCGTCGGAACATAGCAGGTATAGATCGCCGACCTGTGTGTCGAAATCGGCAATTTCGGCGACCACCACCGGATCGACCCCCAAGGCACGCGTCACCAGATTGCGATTTTGCGAATAGCGGGCTTCGCTCGCGGTCAGCAGGCCGGCATCGATCTGCTCTTGCAGCAAAGAATGGTCGTGCGTGATCTGGGTCAATTTGCCGTGGCGCAGACGGTAGGCCCGCGAGTCGCCGATATGTGCCACCGTCAGACGGTCGCCCAGCATCACGCCCAGCACCAGGGTCGTCCCCATGCCCGACAACTGCGCGTTCTCGTGCGACGCCTCGTAGATCGCATGGTTGACCTGATGGATCCGCCCTTGCAGCAATTGATGCAACGGCACCCGCTCGGTGTCCGGGTCCTCGGCCATGCGCAGCATGTCTTGTTCGAGATCGCGGATCAGCAAGGCGGTCGCGAGCCCGCTCGCCACTTCGCCGGCGTTGTACCCGCCCATGCCATCGGCCAGCACCGCGATGCCGGCCGCCGGCGAAATCGCGACCGAATCCTCGTTGTGAACGCGCACGATGCCGGGATCGGTGACTGCGGAGAAAGTCAGTTCGGCCTTGGTCGGATGGGGCATGCGCAATCGGTCGCTCAGGCGCGTCCGCGAGTATCTTGTTGAATGGGTGCCAAATTAGAGCCGAGCCGCAGGTCCGGCGTCAATCAAGTTGCATCACGGGTTTGACGCCGCTGCCGAATGAGGGCCAGACCGGTGCCCACCACCAACAGTGCCCCACCGAGCGCGATCGCCACCCGCACCGCCTGCGGCCAGGCCGACGTCACCGGCAACGCCAGCGGGTCGCCCACGATCAGGTCGCCGGCGATATAGCCGAGCAAAGCCGCCCCCAGCGTCACGATCATCGGGAACCGATCCATGAGTTTGAGCACCAGCTGGCTGCCAAAAATGATGATCGGAATCGATACCAGCAAACCGAACACGACGTAATACAACTGGTGCGCGCCCGACGACTGGTCGGACGCCCCGGCGATCGCGATCACATTGTCCAGGCTCATGACCACATCGGCCACGATGATGGTCTTGACCGCCCCCCACAAGCTGGCCGCCCCGACGATGTTGCCGTGCTCATCGCCCTCGTCGGGCAACATCAAGCGCACCCCGATCCAGATCAGCAACAAGCCACCCAGGATCTTGAGCGCCGGCAATTTGAGCAGGGTGACCGCGAACGCGACCAGCACCACGCGTAGACCGATCGCGCCACCGGTGCCCCACAAAATGCCTTTCCAGCGTTGCTCGGGCCGCAGATTGCGGCACGCCAGCGCGATCACGACCGCATTGTCGCCGCCCAGCAGAATGTCGATGAGGATGATCTGGCCGACCACCGACCAATGCACTTCCGAGAAAAAAGCGACGATTTCCATGAACCGGCCAATACACGAAGGCCGTCATTCTACCGGCCATGAAAAAGGCGCTCCGAAGAGCGCCCTTGCCCAACCAACATGCCCAAGCCCGCGGCTTACAGCTTGGCCTTGAGCAGCTTGGCCATTTCCGACGGATTGCGGGTTACGGTGAAGCCGCATTCTTCCATGATGGCGAGCTTGGCATCGGCCGTATCGGCACCGCCCGAGATCAAGGCGCCGGCATGGCCCATGCGCTTGCCCGCAGGCGCGGTCACGCCCGCGATGAAGCCCACGACCGGCTTCTTGAAATGGTCCTTGCACCAGCGCGCCGCGTCGGCTTCGTCCGGACCGCCGATTTCACCGATCATGATGACCGCGTCGGTGTCGGGATCGTCGTTGAAGGCCTTCATGACGTCGATGTGCTTGAGCCCGTTGATCGGGTCGCCGCCGATGCCGACCGCGCTCGATTGGCCCAGGCCCAGTTCGGTCAGTTGCGCCACGGCTTCGTAGGTCAGCGTGCCCGAACGCGAGACCACGCCGATGCGGCCCTTGCGATGGATATGGCCCGGCATGATGCCGATCTTGATTTCTTCGGGGGTGATGAGGCCCGGGCAGTTGGGGCCGAGCAGCAGCGTCTTCTTGCCGCCCTTGGCTTCCTTTTCCTTCATCTTGTTGCGCACCATCAGCATGTCACGCACCGGAATGCCTTCGGTGATGCAGACGACGAGATCGAGGTCGGCCTCGACGGCTTCCCAGATCGCGGCCGCGGCACCGGCCGGTGGCACATAGATGACCGAAACGGTCGCGCCGGTCTTGGCCTTGGCGTCGGTGACGCTCGCGAAGATGGGGATGCCTTCGAAGTCTTCGCCCGCCTTCTTGGGGTTCACGCCGGCGACGAAGCAGTTCTTGCCATTGGCGTAATCGCGGCAGCCGCGGGTGTGGAATTGGCCGGTCTTGCCCGTGATGCCCTGGGTGATGACCTTGGTGTCCTTGTTGATGAGAATCGACATGTCTTCCTCGTGCTTCTCTTGAATTCGGTGGTGGTGGCGTGCGGGCGGCTTACTTGCCCGCGGCTTCGACCACCGCGCGGGCGGCATCGGCCATCGTGTCTTTGCTGATGATGGGCAGGCCCGATTCGGCCAGCATCTTCTTGCCCAGATCCTCGTTGGTGCCCTTCATGCGCACCACGAGCGGCACCTTCAGGCCGACGGCCTTCGAGGCCGAGATCACGCCTTCGGCGATCACGTCGCAACGCATGATGCCGCCGAAGATGTTGACCAGGATCGCCTTGACCTTGGGGTTGCGCAACATGATCTTGAAGGCTTCGGTGACCTTCTCGGTCGTCGCGCCGCCGCCCACGTCGAGGAAGTTTGCCGGTTCGCCGCCGAACAGCTTGATGGTGTCCATGGTTGCCATGGCCAAGCCGGCGCCGTTGACCAGGCAGCCGATGTTGCCGTCGAGCTGGATGTAGGCGAGGTCGAACTTGCTGGCTTCGATTTCGGCCGGATCTTCTTCGTCGAGGTCGCGCAGCTCGGTGATTTCGGGATGGCGGAACAGCGCGTTGCTGTCGAAGTTGAACTTCGCGTCGAGCGCCTTGATGCCGCCATTGCCTTCGAGGATCAGCGGGTTGATTTCCGCCAGCGAGGCATCGGTTTCCATGTAGGTCGTGTACAGCTTCTTGAACACGTCGGCGGCTTGCGTTTGCGAAGCGGCCGGCACGCCGATCCCGTTGGCGAGTTCAAGCGCTTGCGCGTCGGTCAGGCCGACGAGCGGATCGACGAAAACCTTGATGATCTTCTCGGGCGTGGCGTGGGCCACTTCTTCGATGTCCATCCCGCCTTCGCTCGACGCCATCAAGGCGACCTTCTGCGTGGCGCGATCGGTCAGCGCGGCTGCGTAGTATTCCTTCTTGATGTCGGCGCCGTCTTCGATGAGCAGGCGACGCACCTTCTGCCCCTCGGCGCTGGTCTGATGCGTGATCAGTTGCATGCCGAGGATCTTGGTCGCGTATTCGCGCACCTGATCGAGCGACTTGGCGACCTTGACGCCGCCGCCCTTGCCGCGACCGCCGGCGTGGATCTGGGCCTTGACGACCCAGACCGGGCCGCCCAGGGTCTCGGCGGCCTTGACCGCTTCATCGACGGTGAAGCAAGGAATGCCGCGCGGTACCGGTACGCCGTACTTGCGCAGGATTTCCTTGCCCTGATATTCGTGAATCTTCATGCGTGCTCCTCGCTTCTCGCTTTAGTGGCTAGGGTGGAAAACTCAGGCACGTTTGGCGTGCCATTTGGGGTAATAGATGCGGACCGCCTCGCTGTCGCTTTTGAGCGCATGGCAGGAATCGAGCTCGAACGGACGCCGTTCGCCGCTGGCGAGTTGGTCGGGATGAAAAATGCTGCCGGCAAAGGCTTGAATGGCGGCGGTCGGCAAGATGCTGGCCAATTCGCTCAGGTGGGTGCAACCCTGCACACCGCCCAGGCGCTCTTTGACACCGGCGCGAAAACCCTTGACCAGATTGAGGCCGACCAGCTTGGTGTAATCGGGTTCGATGCTGGCGCAATGGCCGGGATACGGATGGGCGACAGAATGCGCCTCGACGGCAAGTATGTTGAAGGCGATGTCGATCGTGACCCGCAAGTGCATTTCGTGCACGGCTTCGCCAGCCGGACGAACGCCCGACAACAATTGAAAGTCGTGATCCTTGATGTCGGTCAGCACCGCTTCAAGGTCCCATAACCCATCGTCTCGGGCGTAGGCCTCGACACGCATGGCGCGGGTATGCATCCGCTTGCGCGGGGCGGCCGGTGGATTCATCGGCATGTGGTCCTCGGCGCACAACCCGTCGTGGTGGACACTTCGTGTCCTGCCGCGGCGCTCTTGCGCCGGTTCAACGATTGCGCGGAAACGTTTCCTTATCGGGTTTCCAGCCGCACGGACTTCCGGCGGCCTCTTTGGTGCAGTGCAAAAATCATAACACGATCCCGCATGAACACCGCTACGGGATTACACGCGTAGACGCACAGCGCCGCAGAACATCGACATTACCGCAGGAGCGCCCGGTTGCGCATCGGGTCCGGTACTGCCGCATGGACCCCCGCCTCGGTCGGGCCGACTGTGCGCTTGGACCGCGCGCTTGCGATCGAGACCGGACAAGCGCCTTGCGCCACATACGCCATGGCCTGGCCGAGCACGGCTTCGCTCGCGCCGAGCGGATGATCGAGATCGTCGAGCACCGTCGTGCAACTGGGCGCGATACCGTTGAAATAGCCGCCATTGCCGGCCGCGTTGACGGTCTCGAAGACAATGGGCGCAAACATCTGCCCGCAACTGACCGTGGGAATCTGCCCGACCGGCTTGCCATAACTGGTCGCGCCGATCTGGATCACGTTCAGATAGGGCTTGAGCGCGTTGACGACAAGCTCGCTGGCCGATGCGGTCCGCACGCTGGTCAGCACGAACACGCGCGGCAAGGACAACATCGTGTCCCCACCCACGGTGACGAAATACTCGCTGTAATCGCTGCCTGCATTGCGATCATTGAACAGGTAATGAATGAATGTCTTGCTGCCATTGACCTGGGTGCCCGCGATCATCGCCGCCAATTCGTTCGCCATCGACACATACCCGCCGCCGTTGTAGCGCAAATCGAGCACCAGATCCTGCAAACCCGCCTGGCGGAAGCCACGGAAGGTGTCGCGCAGCATCGGCATCGTCGTTGACGGGGCGAGGAACTGATTGAAGACGAGGTAACCGACCTTGCGCCCATTGCTCGCCGTGAGCACCTGGGATTGGAACACGGCGGTGTTGGTCACGGTCGCGGCGGTCAGCGCGACACTGACCGTGCCGCTCGCGCCGGTCGGGCGCAATTCGAGCGTGATCGGCGTGCCGGCCTGGGTCGGATACAGCAAATCGATCACCGCCGCCGAGGTCGGCGCCGCACCGTTCACGCTCACCAGGGTGTCGCCACGGGTCACGCCGGCAGTGGCGGCCGGCGAACCGGATTCGACATAGGCGACACGAATCGGGCCGGGGTCGCCCGCCGAACTCGCATAGACCGGATCGTTCGTCCAGGCGATGCCGTACCCGAGGGTCTGCCCGGCCTGGAATTGCGCCAGATAGTCCTGCTCGGACATCGTGAAGCTGTACCGGTCGGTCGGCTCCCAGCGCAAAGCGTAGAAGTAGTCATCCACGCTGCCGTAGGCGGCGGGATCGACCGCTGGCAGATTGGCGGACCAGTAATACGCGCCGACCATGTAGCCGTGCAGCCAGGACTTTTGCGCGTCGATCGATGTGCATTGGGTCGCCGACAAGGGCGCCGGGTTCAGCGCGCTCGATTGCAGCGAATCGCCGCCGCCTCCGCAGCCCACGAGCAGCCCCGCCAGCAAACACACCGCGGCACGCAGCGCGACCGCGCGCCACGCGCCCTTCTTCGCAACCATCCCCATGACGACTCCTGTAGCGTAAGACCGCACGCAGCATCGCTGCGCAGCGATCATAGCGCGGCTAGTCGTCTTCGCCGCCGACCACGCGCCGGATCACGTCGGACGAAAAGCCGCGCGCGGCCAGAAAGCGCATCTGGCGCAACCGTGCGGCCGGTTCGGCCGGCGGCGCGCCGAAGCGCTTTTCCCAGACCTGCCGGGCCCGCGCATACTCGGACTCCCGCAAGGCATCGACCTGGGCTGCGATCAATTCGGGCGCGAGTTGGTGGGATTTGAGTTCCTGCTTGACCCGCGCGACGCCGAACCGTTCGCCGCGCCGGCGCGCCAGCGATTCAGCGAAACGTTCATTCGACAGCAAACGGTCGGCGGCGAGCGCATCGAGCACCGCATCGAGTTGTTCGACCGATTCGGCATGCGGCCTGAGCTTGCGGGCGAGTTCGAGCCGGCTGTATTCGCGCCGGGCGAGCGCGGCGAGCGCCCGCCCCTTGAGCGACAACATGGGCCGGTGGGCCATCGGATCGGTCCGGCGTTCGGACTTTCACACAGGCGATGCGCCCGCGCTCATTCCTTGGGCGCCTTGTCTGCGCCCTTGTCGGCCGTCTTGTCGCCGGCCTTGCCTTCCTTGGCCGGGGCTTTGGCCGCGCCGGTCTCGCCGGCGGCGCGCAGCGAAATGCCGAGCTTTTCGCGGATCTTGTTTTCGACCTCGAAGGCAAGCGCCGGATTGGCGCGCAGGAATTCGCGCGCGTTGTCTTTGCCTTGGCCGATCTTGTCGCCGCTGTAGGCGTACCAGGCGCCGGATTTGTCGACGATGTTGAGGTTGGCGCCGAGGTCGAGGATTTCGCCTTCGCGCGAAACACCTTCGCCGTAAAGAATGTCGAAATCGGCTTGCTTGAACGGCGGCGCGACCTTGTTCTTGACCACCTTGACCTTGGTCTCGTTGCCGATGACTTCCTCGCCCTTCTTGATGCTGCCGACGCGGCGAATGTCGAGGCGTACCGAGGCGTAGAACTTGAGCGCGTTGCCGCCGGTCGTGGTTTCGGGGTTGCCGAACATCACGCCGATCTTCATGCGGATCTGGTTGATGAAGATGACCAGGCAATTGGTGCGCTTGATGGTGCCGGTGAGCTTGCGCAGCGCCTGGCTCATGAGGCGCGCTTGCAGGCCGGGCAGCGAATCGCCCATCTCGCCTTCGATTTCAGCCTTGGGCGTGAGCGCCGCGACCGAGTCGATGACGATCAGGTCGACCGCGCCCGAGCGCACCAGGGCATCGGCGATTTCGAGCGCTTGCTCGCCGGTGTCGGGTTGCGAAATCAGGAGGTCTTGCAGATTGACGCCGAGCTTTTGCGCGTATTGCACGTCGAGCGCATGTTCGGCATCGATGAAGGCAGCCGTCCCGCCGATCTTTTGCATTTCGGCGATGACTTGCAGGGTCAGGGTGGTCTTGCCCGACGATTCAGGGCCGTAGACTTCGACCACGCGCCCGCGCGGCAGACCGCCGACGCCCAAGGCGATGTCGAGCCCCAGGGAACCCGTGGAAACGACCTGGATGTCTTCGGCGACTTCGCCGTCGGCCATACGCATGATGCTGCCCTTGCCGAACTGTTTTTCGATCTGGGCGAGGGCCGAGGCGAGGGCTTTGGCTTTTTCGGACGAACCGGTGGCTGCGTTCATGGCAATACTCCTGTGCAATCCCGACGGGCCGCATTCCATTCAGGCGGAAAGCTGGCTAGGCCGGGCAACGTGAAAGCCGATCGGAACGAGGTTGAACGCTGGACCGATCAGCACCTGGGCGCGGATGATGCCCGGAACTACTGGATAAATCAACAGTGAGGCCGCGGCGGCGCGGCAACGCCTTCGTTCAGGCGAAGGCGCGCAGCGCCGCAGGCACCGCGATCAGGCCCCAGACGATGGCCGTCAGCGTGAGCGCCAGAAAGACCGCGGCGCTGCCGAAGTCCTTGGCGCGGCGGCTCAGATCGTGCTGCGCGAGCGAAATGCGATCGACCACCGCTTCGAGCGCGGAATTGAGGATTTCGACGATCAGGACGATGAACAACACGCCGATCAGCAAGGCGCGCTCGGTCAGCGTCACCGGCAGCCACAAGGCGGCCGGCAACAGCACCGCGAGCAGCATGAGCTCTTGCCGGAACGCCGCCTCGACCCGGATCGCCTCGCGTAAGCCATGGTAGGAATAGCGCAAGGCATTGATGAGACGCCGTGGTCCGCCCAGGCTTTTATGAACGGACTCTCCGTCGGCGCGCGCGTCGGCGGGTTGGGGTCTGGGCGAGGCAGGTTGATCGCTCATGGGAGCAGGCGTCGAGTCGAAGGCGCGCCACCATACCGCAACTCGGTTTCAACGCACATCACGCGAAATCGCCGGGTGGCTCGCTCGCCAGTGCCGCCAGGGTATCGAGGGCGAAGATGGCCGCCGCCTGCCGGATCGCTGCCCGATCGCCATCGAATTGCTTGAGCGCGGAAAAGGCCCGCCCGTCGCGAACCGCGAATCCGAACCAGACCGTGCCCACCGGCTTGTCGGCCGATCCGCCGCTCGGCCCAGCGATGCCGCTGACCGCGACCGCCACATCGGCCACGGAATGCGCAAGCGCGCCCTGGGCCATCGCTTCGACGGTCTCGGACGACACCGCCCCGTAGGCGGCGATGGTCTGCGGACTCACACCCAGGCATTCGCTTTTGGCCGCATTGGAGTAGGTCACGAATCCGCGCTCGAACCAGACCGATGAACCACCGATCTCGGTGAGTTGCTGGGCGACCAAGCCGCCAGTGCAGCTTTCGGCGGTCGCGACCATCCAGCCGCGCCGCAACAGCGCGGTGCTCGCGCGCTCGCAAGCTAGGCGCAATGTCGACATGGTCATGGGCTTGCCTCCTATGCGGTCACCCGATCAAATGTTTGGCCAAGGCCAGCACGATCAGCGCGAAGAATGCCGCCATGACATCGTCGGCCATGACGCCGTATCCGTTCTTGTGACGGCGCTCGAAACCCCGGATCGGCGGCGGCTTGGTCACATCGAACAAGCGGAACAAGGCGAAGGCCGCGGCCTGCCACCAGAATCCATGCGGGATCAAGGACAACACCAGGACGATCGCGACGATCTCGTCCCAGACCATCGCGCCATGGTCGGCCACGCCCAGGTCCCGGCCGGTGCGCTCGCACGCGGCCACACCGACCGCGAACGCGGCCAGCAAGCCGACCGCCACCACCCAGAGTTGGCCCCAGGCGGCCCAAGGCGCGAGCAACGCATCGAACAACAACCAGCCGAACAAGGTACCGAAAGTGCCCGGCGCACGCGGCGCCAGACCGCTGCCAAAGCCCAAAGCCAGCAGATGGGCCGGGTGGGCGAGCATGAACCGCGCGTCGGCGCGGACCGCCGGGACGGGCATCGGCGCGGTCCCGTGCGCGGCTTCATCGCCGGCGCTGGGCGCCGCATCGACCCCGGGCGCCGTATCGACCTCGGGCGCCGCACCGGCGACAGGCGCCGTATCGGTCACAGGCATCGCGTCGGCCGCCGGTCCGACCGGCTGCGTGCCCGCCGCGCCAGTCTCGTCGTTCGTTGGAGCAGTCATGCCTGCATTGTATCGGCGCCCTGGTCGCCGGCCGCCGACCCACGTCCGGTCAAGCGAAATGGTCGTAGCCGCGCAATCGGAGATCGCGCACCTCGGTCCCCGAGCGCCAACGCAGGCCGGGGTCCGCGACGATGTGGCCGATGCGCGTGAGCGGCACGCCCTGTTCGGCGGCGATGCGCGCCATCGTCGTCGCCGCCTCGGGGGCGGCGGTGAAGCAGAGTTCGTAATCGTCGCCACCGGCAAGTGCGCAGGCCGCGCGTACCGCCTCGGGTTGCGCGGCGAGCGCCGCCGACATCGGCACGGCATCGAGATCGATGTCGGCTCCAACGCCGCTGGCTTCAAGAATGTGCGCAAGATCGCCGGCCAGTCCGTCCGAAAGATCGATCGCGGCATGCACCGATTGCGGCGCGCATGCGCTCAAGGCGCGCCCGAGCGCCACCCGCGGCGCCGGCCACTCAAGGCGTGCGCGCGCGTCCGCGAGGGCCGGACGATCGAGCGCGATCTCGCCTTGCAACGCGCGCAAGGCCAATGCCGCGTCTCCCAAGCGTCCGCTGACGTACACCAGGTCGCCCACGCGGGCGGCATCGCGGCGCAATGCGCGCCGGGCGTCCAGACGGCCGAAGATCGCGATCGAGACCACGAGCGGCCCGGCGGTGGTGTCGCCGCCGATCAGTTCGCAGGCGTGGGCGTCGGCCAGATCGAACAGGCCGCGCGCGAAGGCGTCGAGCCAGCCTTGGTCGGCCGCGCGCGTTGGCGGCAAGGCGATCGACAAGGTGAACGCGAGCGGCTCGGCGCCCATCGCGGCCAGGTCGCTCAGATTGACCGCCAGGCATTTGTGGCCGAGCGCGCGCGGATCGACATCGGCGAAGAAATGCCGGCCTTCGACCAGCATGTCGGTCGACACCGCGAGTGTCGCGCCGACATCGAGCAAGGCGCAATCGTCCCCGATGCCGAGCAGCGCGCGGCGCGCCGGAGCCGCGGGCCCGCGCGCGAAACAACGCCGGATGAGATCGAATTCGCCCATCGCAAACGGCGGCGGACGAGGCGCGGCGCTCAGCCGCGCGGCTTGAATTCGGTGGCGCGCAAACGCGCGGCCACTTTGTCGAGCACGCCGTTCACGTACTTGAAACCGTCGGTGCCGCCGAAGGCTTTGGCAAGCTCGACCGCTTCATTGATGACCACGCGATACGGCACGTCGAGATGGTGTGCGAGTTCGTAAGCGCCGATCAACAAAGCCGCGTGCTCGACCGGAGACAGCTCTTCGGGCTGGCGATCGAGGAAGGGCGCGAACGCCGCGCGCAAAGTGTCGGCTTCGCGGATCGCGCCGTCGAGCAAGGAGTCGAAATGCGCCTTGTCGGCCCGGCCGAAGGCGGGCGAGTCGGCGATGTTGGCGTGGATCGCACCGATGTCGCCGCCCGAAAGCAGCCATTGGTAGACGCCTTGCAGCGCGAACTCGCGCGCGCGACGGCGCGCCGATTTGGGCGGCGCCTTGTCGCCCTCGGCGGGCTTGCGCGGAGCGCGCGCGTTCGGAGCGGCCGAATCAGTCATCCACTTCCTCTTCGTCTTCGTCGTCTTCGAAGGCCAGCGCCAGATTGGCCATTTCGACCGCGACCCGCGCCGCGTCGGCGCCCTTTTCGAGCACGCGCGCCTGCGCCTGGGCATCGGTGTCGCAAGTCAGGATCGCATTGGCGACCGGCAGGCCGAAATGCAGCGCGACCTCGGAGACCGCGCGCGCCGATTCGTTGGACACGACTTCGAAGTGGTAGGTCTCGCCGCGGATCACCGCGCCGAGGGCGATCAGCGCGTCATAGGCGCCGGTCTGCGCGAACTTGGCGAGCGCCAGCGGGATCTCGAGCGCACCCGGCACGCTGACATACGTCACGTCGTCAGCTTCGACGCCCAGACGGCCCAGTTCGGCCAGGCAAGCCGCGAGCAAGGCGCTCGTATGTTCTTCGTTGAACCGCGAACGCACGATGGCGATGCGCAGGCCTTCGCCGTCGTGCGCGGGTTCGATGGTCTCGATGTCGTCGATATGCATGTCGTCTTCCTTATTCTTCGTAACCGACCACGGTGAGGTCGAAACCCGTCATCGACGGCATCTTGCGCGGCTTGGCGAGCAGCCGCATCTTGCCCACTCCGAGGTCCTTGAGCACCTGGGCGCCGATCCCGTAGGTGCGCAGATCGAGCTTGGGCGGCGCGCGGCGCGGCGCATCGGCACGGCCGCTCGCATCGAGCGTCGACAGATGCGCGAACAAGGCGTCGGCGCGTTCGCCGCAATTGAGCAGCACCAACGCGCCGGCCGGCGCATGCGCGATGCGTTCGAGCGCGCGCCCGATCGGCCAGCTATGCGTATCGCCTTCGAGGCCCAGCCAGTCGAGCGCCGACAAGGGCTCATGCACCCGCACCAGGGTCTCTTCGCCGGCCACGACATCGCCGTGCACCAGAGCCAGATGGGCATTGCGGCTGGGCTTGTCGCGATAGACGACGAGCTTGAATTCGCCCCACGGCGTACGCGCGGTGCGCGTGCTCACGCGCTCGATCAGCGACTCGGTTTGCGAGCGGTATTGGATCAGGTCGGCGATGGTGCCGATCTTGAGGCCATGCTCGCGCGCGAACTCGATGAGGTCGGGCAAACGCGCCATGCTGCCGTCGTCCTTCATCACTTCGCAAATCACGCTCGCGGGTTCGAGGCCGGCCATTTCGGTCAGGTCGCAGCCGGCCTCGGTGTGGCCGGCGCGGATCAGCACGCCGCCGTCTTGCGCCATCACGGGAAAGATGTGGCCGGGCTGGACGATGTCCTCGGGCTTCGCATTGCGCGCAATCGCCGCCTGCACCGTGCGGGCGCGGTCGCCGGCCGAGATACCCGTCGAGACGCCTTCGGCGGCCTCGATCGACGCCGTGAAATTGGTGCCGTGTTGCGCGCCATTGGCCTCGACCATGGGCTTGAGTCCGATCTGCTCGCAACGCTCGCGCGTGAGGGTCAGGCAGATCAGGCCGCGCGCATGCTTGGCCATGAAATTGATGGCCTCGGGCGTGACGAACTCGGCGGCCATCACCACATCGCCTTCGTTCTCGCGGTCTTCTTCATCGACCAGGATCACCATGCGGCCGGCCTTGAGTTCGGCCACGATCTCGGGCACGGAAGCGATCTGGGCCGATGCGGCATTGCCCGCAACCGTGACGGTCGGGGCGGAAACAGGTTTGAGCATGGCGGCTCCGAAGGAAATGCGCGGGGCGGCTATTGTAGGCGCATTCGCCCATGGGGCCCGAACGCCGACGCGCCGCGGCGGCCCATGCACGCGCCCGGTCCGCGACGCTTGCGGCCGCCGCGCCGGACCCTACCCCGATCAGTGCGCCGGCCGTTCCAGCGAGAGCATGCGCTCGCAATAGCGGGCGATCAGATCGATCTCGAGATTCACGCGCTGTCCGGGCTTGAGCAGTTTGAGCGTCGTGACCTCGATCGTGTGCGGAATCAGATTGATCCAGAACCGGCAGGCGGCACGCTGACCGTCGGACGCCAGATCCTCGACCCGGTTCACGGTCAGCGATACGCCATCGACCGTGACCGACCCTTTGTAAGCCAGAAACTTCGCCAGCTCGGCCGGCGCGTCGATGATGAGCACATAGCTTTCGCCATGCAGATCGAACGCGACCACCTGTCCGGTCCCATCGACATGGCCGCTGACCAGATGCCCGTCGATGCGATCGCCCAGGCGCATGCCTTTTTCGAGATTCACCTCGCCCAGGCGGTCCAGCCCCGCGGTCTTGGACAAGGATTCGGCCGAGACATCGATGCTGAAATCGCGCGCGGTCTTGCCCGTCACGGTCATGCACGCGCCGTTGATCGCGATCGAATCGCCGATCGCGACATCGTCGAGACCCAGGCCGGGCGCCTCGATGGTCAACCGCCTGCCGAACCCCAATTCTTCGGCGCGGACGATGGCGCCGGTCGCCTGGATGATGCCGGTGAACATGAACCCTCCTCGAACGATGAATTCCTAACGGTGCACACGCGCGACGATGCGCACGTCGTCGCCGACGCGATCGACACTGTCGAGCACGAAGCGCCGGCGATCGTCGAGCGCGCGCAGCGCGGGCAGCTCGGCGATGCCGCGCCCGGGGCCGATCAAGCACGGCGCGAGATACGCGAGCACTTCATCGATGCAATCCTCGCGCAACAACGAGCCGTTGAGCTTCTCGCCCGCCTCGACATGAATTTCATTGAGCCTGCGCCGGCCCAGATCCTGGAACATGGCGCGCAAATCGACCTTGCCGCGCGCATCGGGCAACTCGACGACCTCGACGCCGCGCACCCGCAATGCGTCGGCCTTGGCCGCGTCGGGCCGCGCGGTATAGACGATGACGCCGGGCGGCGCATCGGCCTGCGCCGCGCTTTCGAGGCCCAGCAGCTTGGCGGCCAGCGGCACGTCGAGCCGCGAATCGACCAACACCCGCAATGGCTGGCGCGGCGTGGCCACCAGGCGCACATTCAATTGCGGATCATCGTCGCGCACGGTCCCGATGCCGGTCAGCACGGCGCAAGCGCGCGCGCGCCAGGCATGGCCGTCGGCACGCGCGGCTTCCCCGGTGATCCATTGGCTTTCGCCGTCGGCCAAGGCGGTGCGGCCATCGAGACTGGCGGCGATCTTGAGCCGTACCCAGGGCGTACCGCGCGTCATGCGCGCGATGAAGCCCGGATTGAGCGCCTCGGCTTCGTGCCGCAACAGTCCGCAGCGCACATCGATGCCCGCATGGCGCAAGGCCGCGAGCCCCGCTCCGGCAACTTGCGGATTGGGGTCTTCCATCGCGGCGATCACGCGCGCCACGCGCGCTTCGAGCAGCGCCGTCACGCACGGCGGGGTGCGCCCGAAGTGATTGCAGGGCTCCAAGGTGACATAGGCCGTGGTGCCGACCAACCCATCGGCACCGACTTCGGCGCGCGCGGCCGCCAATGCCAGTACTTCGGCATGCGGCTCGCCGGCACGCTTGTGGCTGCCTTCGCCGACGATCTGCCCGTCGCGCACGATCACGCAGCCCACGCGCGGATTCGGCGTGGTGGTGAACAGCCCTTCGCGTGCGATCTCGATCGCGCGGGCCATGAAGGCGTGGTCTTGGTCGGTGAACATGGCGGCTCGGGCGGTCAGCGGCGGCGCGGCCGCGAAACTTCCTGGATCGCGTCCTTGAACTCGTCCACATCCTCGAAGTTGCGATAGACGCTCGCAAAGCGGATGTAGGCGATCTTGTCCAGCCGTTTGAGTTCGCGCATCACGAGTTCGCCGACGCGCTCGGTCGAGACTTCCTTGGCCGCGAGCGCCAGCAGCTTTTCCTCGATGCGCGCGATCGCTTCATCGACCGCCGAGGCGCTGACCGGGCGTTTGCGCAAAGCCAGCGTCAGGCTCGCCTTGAGTTTGTCGCGCGTGTACTCGACGCGGCTGCCGTCTTTCTTGACCACCACTGGCAATTGCAGCTCGATGCGTTCATAGGTGGTGAACCGCTTGTCGCAAGCCGGACAGCGGCGACGGCGTCGGATCACCGCGCCGTCGTCGGCGACCCGCGTTTCGAGCACCGCGGTGTCTTCATGGCTGCAGAACGGACATTTCATGCGCCGGCCTTTGCCAGAGTGTGCGTGCGGAGCGAAACGCGGCCCAAGATCTACGCTTAGGCGTAGACCGGGAACGCGTCGGTCAGCTTCTTGACTTCGGCACGCACGCGTTCGAGCGTCGCGGCGTCGTGCGGACTCTCGAGCACGTCGGCGATCAGGTTCGCGGTCTTTTCGGCCTCGGCTTCCTTGAAGCCACGCGTGGTCATCGCGGGCGAACCGATCCGGATGCCCGAAGTGACGAAAGGCTTCTCGGGATCGTTCGGGATCGCGTTCTTGTTGACCGTCAGATGCGCTTCGCCCAGGGCCTTTTCGGCCTCCTTGCCGGTGATCTTCTTGGCGCGCAGATCCACCAGCATCACATGCGATTCGGTCCGGCCGCTGACGATGCGCAAACCACGCTTGGTCAAGGTTTCGGCCAGCACGCGCGCGTTCGCCACCACTTGCTGCTGGTAGGTCTTGAACTCGGGTTCGAGCGCTTCCTTGAATGCGACCGCCTTGCCGGCGATCACATGCATGAGCGGGCCGCCCTGGATGCCGGGGAAGATCGCGCTGTTGATGGCCTTGGCGTGTTGTTCCTTCATCAGGATCACGCCGCCGCGCGGACCGCGCAGGCTCTTGTGGGTGGTGGTGGTCACCACATCGGCGAACGGCACCGGGTTCGGATAGACGCCCGCGGCCACGAGGCCCGCGTAATGCGCCATGTCGACCATGAAATACGCGCCCACATCTTTCGCAACCTTGGCGAAACGTTCGAAATCGATGCGCAACGCATAGGCCGAGGCGCCCGCGATGATGAGCTTGGGCTTGTGCTCGTGCGCCAAGCGCTCCATCGCATCGTAATCGATCTCTTCCTTGGCATCGAGGCCGTAGCTCACGACCTTGAACCATTTGCCGCTCATGTTGAGCGACATGCCATGGGTCAGGTGGCCGCCTTCGGCCAGGCTCATGCCCATGATGGTGTCGCCCGGATTGAGCAGCGCGAAGAACACGCCCTGGTTCGCTTGCGAGCCCGAATTGGGCTGCACGTTCGCGGCTTCGGCGCCGAACAATTGCTTGACGCGGTCGATCGCGAGTTGTTCGACGACATCGACGAATTCGCAGCCGCCGTAATAGCGCTTGCCCGGATAGCCTTCGGCGTACTTGTTGGTGAGCTGGGAGCCCTGGGCTTCCATCACCGCGGGCGAGGTGTAGTTTTCAGAGGCGATCAGCTCGATATGGTCTTGCTGACGCTTGTTTTCGGACTGGATGGCGGACCAAAGTTCCGGGTCGATCGCGGCGATCGTATGGTTGGCGCGAAACTGCATCTTGAGGCTCCTGGCGGTGGCGGTTTGGGATACGCGCGCGAGCGCGCTGACCATCAAACGCCCAGGCGAACGGCAAGTCCCTCTCGCGCTCCCCGGTGGTTTGCCGCAAGGCCGATTGCTTGCCCGGCCGGGCGCCACCTGAAATCGCCAGTCACGCGAGGGGTGAATGGTGGGCGGATTCTACGCGGCGGCCCGAGGGACGGGCAAATCGCCCGGCGCCAGTCGCGGCCGCCGCGCCGCGCGGTTCAACGCATGAACCGGCCGCCGGTGCCGATGATCGACAATTCCACGAACCGCGACCCGTTGTGGTTGCCCGGGCCGAAATCCACATCGAAGCCGCCGAAATCGACATGCGACATCGATTCGAGGGCATTCACGAAGCGTTCACGGTTCAGATCGCGCCCGGCGCGGCGCAAGCCTTCGACGAACACCTTGGCCGCGATATAACCCTCGAAGCTCGACCAATTCGCGTCCTTGGAACCGGCATCGGCCAGCGCCTTTTGGTAGTCGCGCGCGATCGCCACCGACCCCGCGAACGGGAACGGCATGACCTGGCTGATCGAAACACCCGGTCCGTCGGTGCCGAGCGCATCGGCCAGCGCCTTGCTGCCCACGAAGCTCAGATTGTTGAACAAGCCCGCGTAGCCGCGCGCCTTCATGCCCTTGATGAAGGCGGCGCAGGACGAGTAAGCCGACACCAGCACGATCGCGCCGGGCTGCGCCTGCGCGATCGTCTCGACGGCCTTGCCCACATCGGTCGAATTGCGCTCGACCGTCGCAAGCGCGACCGGCTTGAGTTTGCGCGCCTCGAGCGCCCGGACCACGCCATCGAGCCCGGTCTTGCCATACGCATCGTTCTGATAGAACACCGCGATGCGAGTGACGCCGACCGTGGTCAGGTATTCGACGATCTTCGCGGTCTCATCGACATAGCTGGCGCGGATGTTGAACACATACCGGTTGAACGGTTCGCGCAACGAAGTCGCCCCGGTGAACGGCGCGAAGAACGGCACTTTGGCCGCGGTGAAGATCGGCAAGGCCGCGTTCGCGGTCGGCGTGCCCACATAGCCGAACAAGGCGAACACGCGTTCCTGTTCGATCAATTGCCGGGTGTTGGCGGCCGCCTTGTCGGCTTCGTATTGATCGTCGAGGATTTTGAGTTCGATGCGCCGACCATGAACGCCGCCGGCACGGTTGACTTGATCGAAGTACAAGCGCGCGCCGGCATTCATCTGGATGCCCAGTTGCGCCGCCGGCCCGGTGAAGGCGGCCGATTGCCCGATCACGAGGCGGTCCTCACTGACGCCGACATCGGCCGCTCCGGCCGCTGGCGCGAGCGCCGCCAATGCGCAGCCGAACCACCAACCCCGCACTCTCCGCAAACCGCTTCGCCACATGCTCTTCTCCCGTACCGGATTCACGTGCACGCCGGGCCGCGAGGCTAGCACAGGCCGATGACCGCCCCGCCGGCGCCTGCGCAGCGCGTTCGGCTACATGTTGCGAATGATGGACACGGGCGCCGCCTGTGGGCGTCAGGCGTATCGGCGATCGACTTCGTCGAGCCCTGCGCTGACCAGATGCGAGACATCGGCCCAGGACATCAGGGTGAATCGCCCGCCCTCGAAGCGCAGACAGTTGACGCTGGCATTGAGCAAGTCCCATGAACGGCGCGCCTGCAACGGCGCCCCGGTGGCAAGGCGATACGCGCAATCGAGCACGCCGCCGTGCGCGGCCAGCACCACGCGCTGTCCGGCATGCTGGCGGGCGATGTGTTCGATCGTCGTGCAGATCCGGGTGTAGAAGGCGGCCAGGGTCTCGCCGCGCTCGATCCGCGCCTCGGGAATGCGCGCCTGCCATTGCGCGTATTCGACCGGAAAGCGTTCGTTCAACTCGTCGAGCCGGTGGCCTTCGAGCACGCCGTAATTGCGCTCGCGCAATCCCGGGTCAGGCTGGACCGCCACGCCGCAGGCGAGCGCGATCGCGTCGGCCGTCTTGCGCGCGCGCCGCAGATCGCTGGTATACAAGGCATCGACCCGTTCGCGCGCCAGACGCACCGCGACCGCGCGCGCCTGGCGCCGGCCTTCCTCGTTCAGGTCGATGTCGATATGCCCTTGCAGACGCCGGTCGCGGTTCCAGGGCGTTTCGCCATGGCGCACCAGCACCAGTTCGCATGCGCTCATGCCTGGCCTCAGAGTTTGACCGCGGGATTGAGCGTGTAGCGCCCGGTGATGCTGGCCTGCGCCAGGATCTTGCCCTGCATCGCGGCCAAGGCATCGGCGCGCGTGAAATGCGCGCCATTCATCGGCAATTCGAGTTTGGGCACCGACAACGCATAGAGCGTGAAGATGTAGCGGTGCGCGATTTCATCGTTCCACGGCGGGCACGGGCCGTCGTAGCCGTAATAGTCGCCCCCCATGTCGCTGTCGCCCGCGAACCAGCCGGTGTAATCGTTGAGGCCATGCAGCAAGACCACATCGGACCCGGCGCGCCCGATCGCGGGGCCGCCCTTGCCGCGCGGCGTGACCGCATGGCTGAACTCGCCCGCCGCGATCGGCTTGGCGTCGGCCGGCAGATCGACCAGCACCCAATGCGTGAAATCGACCCGTGGCAGCGTCGCCGGCACGGTGCGTCCTTCGAGGTTCACATCATCGCCGCGCGATGGCACGTCGGGGTCGTGGCAGATGATCGCCAGCGATTGCGTCCCGGCCGGCAACTCGCTCCAGCCCAGCGCCGGATTGCGGTTGTTCGACAGTTTGACGTGCGCATGCGCGTCGATCACACCGAAGGCGTATTCGCCCGGGATCACGCCGCCGTCGGGAAAACCATCGCTCCAGAGCTTCATTGCCGCCTCCTCAAGGTGCTACGGGGTGGACTTGCAACCAGATCGTGACCGGGCCGTCGTTGGTGAGACTGACCTTCATGTCGGCGCCGAAACGGCCGGTCCCGACCGCGGCCAGGTCGTTAGCGTAGCGTGTTCGCAGATGCGCGACGAACATTTCGAACAGGCGCAGGCCCAGTTCCGGCGCCGCCGCCGGGGTGAAACTCGGCCGGGTGCCGCTGTTGGTGTCGGCCGCGAGCGTGAACTGCGGCACCAACAACAAGCCGCCGCGCACATCGAGCACCGAACGGTTCATCTTGCCCGCATCGTCGGAGAACACGCGATAGCGCACGAGTTTGTCGGCCAGCGCCAGGCATTCGCGTTCGGTATCGCCGCGCTCGGCGCACACCAGCACCATCAGGCCGGCGCCGATCGCGCCCAAGGTCGCGCCATCGACGACCACATCGGCGCGCGACACCCGCTGCAACAGCGCGATCATCGGGCGCGCGTCAATCGAGCGTGACGCGCGCGAACTTGCGCTTGCCCACCTGGACCACGTAAGTGCCGGCCGCCAATTTCAGTGCTTTGTCCGAAACGACATCGCCGTCCACCCGCACACCGCCTTGCTCGACCATGCGCATCGCCTCGCTGGTGCTGGGCACCAGATTCGCGCCTTTGAGCACGGCGCCGATCCCGAGCGGCGCACCGGTCAACACCACGAGCGCGATCTCGTCGGGAACGCCGCCGCGCGCGCGGTTGACGAAATCCTGCTCCGCGCCATCGGCCGCGGCGGCATTGTGAAAGCGCGCCACGATCTCCTTGGCCAGCGCGACCTTCGCGTCGCGCGGGTTCGCGCCCTCGTCGATCTCGCGCTTGAGCGCGGCGATCTCGCCCATCGGCCGAAAGCTCAGCAGTTCGTAATAGCGCCACATCAAGGTGTCGGAAATGCTCATCAGTTTGCCGAACATGTCGTTGGGCCGCTCGCTGATGCCCACGTAATTGTTCTTGCTCTTGCTCATCTTCTCGACGCCATCGAGGCCTTCGAGCAAGGGCATGGTCAGGATGCATTGCGGTTCCTGGCCATATTGCTTTTGCAGTTCGCGGCCGACCAGCAGGTTGAACTTCTGGTCGGTGCCGCCCAGCTCCAGATCGGAACGCAGCGCGACCGAGTCATAGCCCTGCATGAGCGGGTACAGGAATTCATGCACCGAGATCGGCACGCCGTCCTTGTAGCGCTTGGTGAAATCGTCGCGCTCGAGCATGCGCGCCACGGTGTAGCTCGCCGCGAGTTTGATCATGCCGCGCGCGCCGAGCTGGTCGCACCATTCGCTGTTGTATCGGACTTCCGTGCGCTCCGGGTCGAGCACCAGGCTCGCCTGCCGGTAATAGGTTTCGGCGTTCTCGCGGATCTGTTCGGCCGTCAACGGGGGCCGTGTGGTATTGCGCCCCGACGGATCGCCGATCAGCGAAGTGAAATCGCCGATCAGGAAGATCACGGTATGTCCGAGATCCTGCAATTGGCGCAGTTTGTTGAGCACCACGGTATGCCCGACATGGATGTCGGGCGCGGTCGGATCAAGCCCGAGCTTGATGCGCAAAGGCGCACCGGTTGCCTCGCTGCGCGCGAGCTTTTGCGCCCATTCGGATTCGATGAGCAATTCTTCGCAACCCCGGCGGGTCACGGCGAGCGCGTCGAGGACACGGTCGGACAAGGGCAGGTCGGATTCGGCGGTCATGGCCAGGTAGGATGGATTTCCAGAAAGTCTTACAGGTCGGGCACCGTGCGGCTGCTATATTGACGCCCGTCAACCGTTTGCATCGCACCAGGGAACTTCTGCGCTGCCGTTGATCTGAACCAGTCGTCGATCTGCGCGCGCATCCAATACTCGCGCGATCGGGCAGCTCCGTCAGTAACCCAGGCAGTGGCCAGCCGTGTCTGCATTTCGTCTTCGCAGCTCGGTCGCTCGCCCGCAGTCGCGCAATACGGCTGCACAGCGTCGGGATTTTAGCCGAATGACCATGCTCTACCGTTTTGCGCGGCGCCTTTCGATGCCGCACCTGTCCGCGCATGCCAAGCTGCTGATTGCGGTTGGCTGCGCCCTCACAATGTATGGTGGCGCCAGCGCGCTGGCCTCCCTGGGCGATGAAATGCTGGCCCAGCCCATGCCGAGCGGCAATCGATTCACGACCGAACTCGCGCTCCAGGATCTCGACGCCCAGACCGAGAAACTCGCGGCGCAAGATCAGCGTTTCGTCGCGGCGGACACCCTGCGCGCGGGCGACACCATCGCGGCCGCCTTGCAGCGCCTGCATGTCGACGACGCGCAAGCCCTCGCTTTCATCCGCAACGACCCGACCGCGCGGCGCCTGTTCGAACTGCGTCCGGGCCGCACCATCACCGCCCAGACCGATGCCGACGGCGCGCTGCAATGGCTCCAGTTCCCGGTGCCCAATCGACGCGACGTGCAGCCGGCGCAAAGTCCGGCGGACGCCGAGACCGCGCCTCCCCAGACCCATGTGGTGCGCATCGAGCGCGCCGGCGCCGAGCTTCGTGCCAGCGAACAAAGCCTGATGCCCGAAACCCGGGTCGAGATGCGCTCGGGCACCATCCTGTCGTCCTTGTTCGCCGCAACCGACGCGGCCGAAGTGCCGGACCGCGTCACGATGCAAATCGCCGAAATCTTCGACGCCGAGATCGATTTCCATGTCGATCTGCGCCGCGGCGATACCTTCCGCGTGGTCTACGAAACGCATTACCTCGATGGCGAATACCAGCGCGCCGGCCGCGTGCTCGCGGTCGAATTCGTCAATGCCGGCAAGCCCTTTTCGGCCTACTGGTTCGAATCGGCCCCCGGCAAAGGCGCGTATTACGCCGAAGATGGCAAGAGCCTGCGCCGCGCCTTCCTGCGTTCGCCGCTCGAATTCTCGCGCGTGAGTTCCGGCTTCAGCGACAACCGCTTGCATCCGATCCAGATGCAATGGAAGCGCCACACCGGCGTCGATTACGCGGCGCCCACCGGCACGCCGATCCGCGCCGTGGCCGACGGGGTCATCGATTTCGTCGGCTGGAAGAACGGTTACGGCAAGGTCGTGATCGTGCGGCATTCGGGCATGTATGAAACCTTGTATGCGCACATGAGCAGTTTCGGGCCCGGCATCACGCGGGGCACGCGCGTGAGCCAGGCACAAGTCATCGGCCGGGTCGGATCGACCGGCTGGGCGACCGGACCGCATTGCCATTACGAATTCCATGTGAACGGCCAACCGCGCGATCCCTTGCGCGTGGCGCTACCCGAAGTCGCGCCCTTGCCCGCGCCGCTGCGCGCGAGTTTCGAGGCCCACCGCGCCGATCTGAGCGCGCAACTCGCGTTGCTGCGCATGGCTCCAGTCGCGCTGCGCTGATGTCTTCATGACGGCGTTCAGTTATCCCGCGAGCGGACCGGTCGGCGGCTTTTTCATCGGGCTGATGTCCGGCACCAGCCTGGACGGCGTGGACGGCGTGCTGGTTGAGATTTCAGCCACCGGCAAACTCAAAGCCTTGCTCGCCCATGCGCATCGGCCCTTCGATCCGGCACTGCGCGCCGAATTGCTGGCCCTGCAAACCCCGGGCGAGAACGAACTCCATCGCGCCGCGCTCGCGGGCAATGCCCTCGCGGCCTTGTATGCGCAAATCGTCGAGGCCTTGCTGGCCAGCGCACGCATTGAGCGCGATGCCTTGGTGTGCGTCGGCGCGCATGGGCAGACGGTGCGTCACCGGCCCGAGCTTGGCTATACTTGGCAGTTGAACAACCCGGCGCGGCTGGCCGAATTGTGCTCGGTCCCGGTGGTCGCCGATTTCCGCTCTCGTGACATCGCCGCCGGCGGCCAAGGCGCGCCGTTGGTGCCCGCGTTTCATCAGGCGATGTTCGCCAAGGCCGATCGCAATCGGCTGGTGGTCAATCTGGGCGGCATTTGCAACATCACCTTCCTCGATGGCGACGAAGGATTGAGCGGCTATGACATCGGTCCCGCGAACATCCTGCTCGACGCCTGGGCCCAGCAGCATCTGGGTGAACCCTTCGACCGCAACGGAGCCTGGGCGGCGATCGGTGAAGTCGATGCCGAATTGCTCGAAGACTTCCTGGCCGAGGGCTTCTTCGATCAGCCGCCCCCCAAGAGCACCGGACGCGATCGGTTCAACCCGCAATGGCTGCAGGCCAAGCTGGCCGCGCATGCCCACCTCGCGCCCGAAGATGTGCAACGTAGCTTGGTGGAACTGACCGCCACCTTGATCGCCGCCGAGGTCGCGGCGAGCGATCCGCCGGTCGGTGAAATCATCCTGTGCGGTGGCGGGGCCTACAACGGCTGTCTGCGCGATGCGCTCGCGCTGCGATTGGCCGAGCTGCCCAAGCCGCCGCGGCTGGCGCTATCGAGCGATTTCGGGGTCGCCCCCGAGCATGTCGAAGCGATCGCCTTCGCCTGGCTGGCTTATCAGCACGTGAATGACCAGCCAGCCAATCATCCCGACGTGACTGGCGCCGATGATTTCCGGGTGTTGGGGGCGTATTACCCGCATTGAAGGCCGGGATCGCGGCCGCGCGTTCGCCCCGCCCGCCGCACCAAGACCCTGACGAAAAAAGGCCTGCGCGATGTAGGCCTTTTCATGTGGACGCGACGCCGACTCAGACCGAAAAGCTCGAGCCGCAGCCGCAGGTGCTGGTCGCATTCGGATTCTTGATCACGAATTGCGCACCTTCGAGGTCGTCCTTGTAATCGATTTCGGCGCCGACGAGGTATTGGAAACTCATGGCGTCGATCAGGAGCGTCACGCCGCCCTTTTCCATCGTGGTGTCGTCGTCATTGATGACATCGTCGAAGGTGAACCCATACTGGAAGCCCGAGCAGCCGCCGCCTTGCACGAATACGCGCAGCTTGAGCGCGGGATTGCCTTCCTCGTCGATGAGTTCCTTGACCTTGGCCGCGGCGGCGTCGGTGAAGAGCAGCGGCGTGGCCGCGGTGGCGTTGTCGATGACGGCTCCCATGGAGGTTCCTTTCAGCAAGATTCGAGATCGGTCCGATTCTAGGCGACTTCGGGCAATTTGGCGTCGGAACCCTGAATTGCAACAGGTGCTTGGCGACCCGCATCGGCCGCTTGATGATGCAAGGTGCCGTCGACCACCGCACCGTTGTGCATTTCGAGCGCCTTGTAGGTCACATCCCCAATGACCTTGGCGTGCGGCTGGAGTTCCAGCACCTCGGTCGCGACCACCGGCCCTTCGATCGTGCCGTTGACGATCACATGCGACGCCAGCACCGCGCCTTTGATGGTCGACAACTCGCTCACGATCAACATCGTGGGCTTGGCCGAGACCGATTGCACATTCCCGGTCACGCAACCATCGATGCGCAGCCCGCCCTCGAAGGCGATGTCCCCGTCGATCTTGGTCTGGCTGCCGATCAGGCTGTCGATGGTGCGTGGGGGTTTTGATCCGCTACCGAACATCCGACTCTCCTCGTGCACCGGCGCTATCGCACCGATGCCGCTTGTTGCGCGCGCACCGCGCCGTTTTCCAGCACGCGCAACTGCACGTTGCGCACCGAAACACCCTCGGGCACGTCGATCACACCCTCGAGTCGTTGAAACATACGAAACGACAAGGCATACGCCCGATCGTTCGCCGCTGCGGCCTCGGGCAGCGTGACTTGGGTCGCCGCCCCATCGCGCAATCCGTTCAGGACGAACTGGATCTGCCCAACGAAATCCTTGGCCGCTTTCGCGCCCTGGCTGAGCAGGACGCGGTATCGCAAACGCGCGCGATCGCCGGCCTGTTCGGACTCGATCTGGAAACTGCGCACCGAAACGCCTTGCGCCTGGCTGGGCGGCAGTATGCGATCGAAAAACGCCAGGTCTTCCTTGAGCTTGGCGTTCTCGCCTTCCAAGGATTTGACCTGCGCGACCAGCCTTTCTTCGGTCGCGCGTCCGACCGCGAGATCGCTGGACGCGGTGTTCACCGAAGTGTTCAGTGCATCGCGCTCGCGACGCAAGGCCGTCACCTCGCCTTCGAGCCGCGCGATGCTGTCTTGCGTGCTCGCCCGGTTGTACCCGGCGTTGCGTCCGCCGCGATCGTAGGACCAGGCGGCGGCAAGCGCCGCGAGCAGCAGCGCGACCGCGACGAAGACCAGACCGCGCCAGGGTGAGCGCGCCGCATAAATGCCCACCTTGCCCAGACGGGTCGGCCGATGCTTGCGGTGAAAGGATCCGAACATGGCGCTCAGCTCAGGGCAGCACCGGCAATTGCATCAGCCCGGTCGATTCTTCGCAACCGAACATGAGGTTCATGCATTGCACGGCCTGGCCGGAAGCGCCTTTCACGAGGTTGTCTTGCACCACCAGGATCACGAGTTGGTCGCCACCGCCCGGCCGATGCACGGCGATGCGCAACTGATTCGATGCGCGCACCGACCGCGTGTCGGGCTGGCTGCCGGCCGGCATGACATCGACGAACGGCTCGGTCGCATACCGGGTCTCGTACAAGGCCTGAAAATCGAGCTCGCGCGCGCCGGGCAGTATCCGCGCATACAGCGTCGTGTGCATGCCGCGAATCATGGGCACCAGATGCGGCACGAAGGTCAGGCCGATGTCATCGCGACCGCCCGCGATAGCCCTAAGTTGCTCGACGATTTCAGGGTGGTGCCGGTGGCCCTTGACGCCATAGGCCTTGAAACTGTCGGACGCTTCGACGAACAGATTGCCCAGTTCGGTCTTGCGACCCGCTCCCGAAACCCCCGACTTCGCGTCGGCGATCAGGGTGGTCGTATCGACCAAGGCTCGTCCGGCTTCGATCAAGGGCAACAGGCCGAGTTCGACCGTGGTCGGATAACAACCCGGATTGGCGACCACCCGCGCGCGTTTGAGCGCATCGCGATGCACTTCGGGCAGCCCATAAACCGCTTCCGCCAACAACGCCGGCGCCGAATGGGCCATGCCGTACCAGCGCTCGAACACTGCCGCATCCTTGAGCCGGAAATCAGCAGCCAGATCGATGATGCGCACCCCCGCATCGATCAGGGCCGGTCCTTGTTCCATGGCCACCCCGTGAGGCGTGGCGAAGAAAACCACATCGCACTTCGACAGGGTTTGAAAGTCGGGCGCTGAGAATGCAAGCGGCACGCGACCGCGCAAAGACGGGAACATGTCGGCCACCGGCATGCCGGCTTCCTTGCGCGAGGTGATCGCTTCGAGGCGTACCTCGGGGTGCTGGGACAACAGCCGAAGTAGTTCAACCCCCGTGTACCCGGTACCGCCAACAATCCCGACCTTGATCATCATTTCTCCCAAACCGGCCTCAGGAACCGCCCAAAAACAAAAAAGCCGCCAGAGTATGGCGGCCTTTCTGTCGCGAAAACGTTGCTTCGATCAACGCTTCGAGAATTGCTTGCGGCGCCGCGCACCGTGCAAACCGACCTTCTTACGTTCGACTTCGCGCGCGTCGCGGGTCACGAGACCAGCCTTCGACAGCACCGGCTTGAGCGCCGCGTCGTAATCGATCAGCGCTCGGGTGATGCCGTGGCGCACTGCGCCGGCTTGGCCGGATTCACCGCCACCGTGCACATTGACCTTGATATCGAACGCCGACACGTTGTCGGTCAGTTCGAGCGGTTGACGAATGATCATCAGGCCGGTTTCGCGCTTGAAATAGGCGTCCGCGGGCTTGCCGTTGACGACGATCTTGCCCGAACCCTTTTTGATGAAAACGCGAGCCACCGACGTCTTGCGACGACCCGTACCGTAGTTGTAATTGCCGATCATCGCGTTTCCTTAGTTGATCTGCAGCGTCTTGGGCTGCTGGGCAGAATGCGGATGCGAGTCTTCAGCGTAGACCTTGAGCTTCTTGATCATCGCGTAGCCGAGCGGGCCCTTGGGCAGCATGCCCTTGACCGCCTTTTCCAGGGCGCGGCCCGGGAAACGGCTCTGCATCTTGCCGAAATCGGTTTCGTAGATACCGCCCGGGTAACCGGAATGGCGGTAGTACTTCTTATCCAGGCTCTTGTTGCCGGTCACACGCAGCTTGGCGGCATTCACCACGACGATGAAATCCCCAGTATCGACGTGCGGCGTGAATTCCGGCTTGTGCTTGCCGCGCAAACGGCGGGCGATCTCGGCGGCAAGGCGACCAAGTACGACGTTCGTGGCATCGACCACGTACCAATCGTGCTTGACCTCGGCCGGCTTGGCGGAATAAGTCTTCATGGCACTCAATTCAAGTTGCAGCGCGCAAGCGGTGTGGGACGCGCGCACTGTTGGGTGATCCATCGACCGAAACGGGAATCGGCCAAACGGAAAGCTTTGAATTCTATGTAATTTTCGGCCATAGCGTCAACCGACGCCGATTAGCGCTGCTTTGGGCAGAAAAAAGCCCGAAGCGGCAAGCCGCCTCGGGCGAATCCACCTTTGGAGGAGGGTGGAGGAGACACTGGTGATTGCCGGCACGTCCGGCAACATGGAAACGATGCTAGCGCACAAGTTTGTGCGGCGCAAGAACGCGATACGCCAATCTGCGACACTCGACACAATCGCGCTAGACCCGCCCCACTAAATTGCACAATGGCGCATCGCAACAATTCGTAATTGTCACAGGAGATCCGGAAATGGAATGCAAGGTCAGTTGGGTTGCGTCGTCGGGCATGGGTTTTTTGGCCGAGACCGGCAGCGGTCATGCGGTCATGATGGATGGCGCGCCCGACGGCGGCGGACGCAATCTCGCACCCCGCCCCATGGAAATGCTGCTGCTCGGAACCGGCGGCTGCACGGCCTACGATGTGGTGCTCATCCTCAAGCGTGGGCGCGCCGACGTGCGCGGCTGCGAGGTGACCTTGCAGGCCGAACGTGCAGACCAAGACCCGAAAGTGTTCACGCGCGTCAATTTTCACTACCGCATCAGCGGACGCGCACTGAATCCAGCCACGGTGGAACGGGCAATCCAGTTGTCCAAGGAAAAGTACTGCTCCGCATCGATCATGGTCGGCAAGACCGCCGAGATCACGCATTCGAGCGAAATCATCGAGGTCTAGACGTGGTGCGCGGTGCTGGTCATGACCCGCGCCGCCACCCGCATCAGCGCGCGCACCGGGCCCGGCAGGTCGACGCCGCCATCGGCGACCGCATTTTCGGCATGGACGATTTCATCGGTTTTCATCTGCGCCACGATGGCGCGACTACGCAAATCGTTGGCGGGCAGACGATCGAGATGGCCGTGCAGGTGTTCTTCGACCTGACGCTCGGTCTCGGCCACAAAGCCCAGGCTCACCTTGTCGCCCAGGCGTCCGGCGACCAAACCGATCGCGAACGCACCTGCATACCACAGCGGATTGAACAGGCTGGGCCGCGCATTCAACTCGCCGAGCCGTTGCGCGGTCCAGGCCAGATGGTCGCGCTCTTCCATCGCCGCGACACGGAATTTGGCCCGCAACACCTCATCGTCGGTCGATAGCGCTTGGGCCTGATAAAGCGCTTGCGCGCAGACCTCGCCGACATGATTGACCCGCATCAACGCGGCGGACAACTGCTTTTGTGCCGCATCGAGATCGTCGTCGCGTTGCGCGATCGCCTCGCCCGGCGAGCGTCGCGCCGCGGGCATGGAGCCCGCCACGCTTCGCACTGCAACATCGAACTCGCGTATTACCCAATCGACATTCATTTCCCGCTTCCCTTACCGTCGGCGCCAAACCAAGGTGTGCCCGCAAGCTCGAAGGCATCCTCCAATCAGCGCGCAATGCATTGAATCATTGGACGAAAAACCAAGAGAATACGCGGCCGCATCAAGATTCGCGCATCAAGATTCGATAACAAACCTAATCATCAGGAGACTATCCGCATGAAGAAGACGCTCATCGCGTTGGCAGTGACGACCGCCTGCGCCAATGCCTTTGCGCAATCGCGCGGCCCGGAGGCCGACGAATCCCTGACCAAAGGCCCGACCCGGGTGCAGTTGTACGGCATCGCCGATGTCGGCGTGGAATCGGCGCACAACGGCTATACCCTCACCCGCGTCAGCAGCGGCATTTCAGCCGGTTCACGCCTGGGCATTCGTGGCACCGAAGATCTGGGCGGCGGTTATCGCGCAGTCTTCGTGCTGGAACAGCGCATCGAGATGGACACCGGTGACAACACCAATACGTCCGCCTATCAATGTGGCACCAGCGGCTGCCCGGGCGTGACATCACCCGGCCCGGCCGCGCTTCAGACCGCCGTTCAAGCGACGGCGGCGAACCTTCTTTCGCGCGCGACCAGCGTGAACAGCGTCAAAGCCCCCTTCGATCGCCAGGCCTTCGTCGGATTGGTCACGCCGGTTGGCGCAGTACTCCTGGGCCGCCAGTACACGCCCGGCTATGAAGTGATGAATCGATTCAGCGCCTTCGCCGATGCGACCGCCGGCCAACTCGGACAAGGCTATGCGGCGCTCATGATCCGCGCCAACAACGCCGTGCAATACCGCGCCGAGCTGAACGGTTTCGTCGCCTCGTTGATGTACAGCTTCGGCGGCACCGAGCTCGCGCGCAATGAATTGTCGGGCAACAAAAACCCGTTCTATGGCGCGAACTTCCAGTATTTGTCGCCGACTTTCTCGGCCGGCATCGGCTACAACCAGAACTACACCCAGGTATTCGACCTGACCACCGCGTTCTCGACACCCGCGATGACCCAGGACAAGAAGAAAGGGATGCAAACGATCAATGCGGGCGCCTCCTACTCCTTTGGCGACATCAAGGTGTTCGGCCAATACATGAAGCGCAAGAATGACAACCCGGTCTTGACCGAATCCGGACTGGCCACGGTCGTGTCGGCCGGTTCCACGCTGGCCAATCAGTCGCTCGCCTTGATGCTCGGCAACGGTCTGAGCCAGTTGGATGCCGATCTGATCCGCGGCAGCGTTGGCAAGACCGATACGCAAATCTATTCGGTCAGCGCCAACTACCAGATCAGCACCGGCAGCGTCCTCGCAAGCTACACCCGGGCAAAAGACAAGGCGTCTCCGGGCGAAGGCGAACTGGACGCGATCGTCGACCATTTCGCGGTGGCGTACTTTCATGACCTGTCGCGCCGGACTCAGCTGTATGGCGTTGCAGCACTCGCAAAGAACAAAGGCGATGCGCGCATGGGCCTCGGCGCCGCCGGCTATTCCGGCGGGTTCACCAGCGAACCCGGCCAAGACAGCCGCGTGATCCAATTGGGCATCCGTCACGCCTTTTAGTCACGAAAACGCCATGATTTGTTGTTAAAGGCCGCGAATTCGCGGCCTTTTTTCATCCAGCCGCAGCAAATATCGACCTCAAAACCATGAGGCAAAAGTGGCAGCAATTCTGTTGTACCAAGCCCACAACTTGCGGCTTGGATACAGATCCTGGCCTCGCTTTGCTTTGCTGCTGACACCGATCTCTGAAAGAATCTAGGTCAACTTCCGATGGGAGTTACCGGGAATTTCGAGTGGCACCAAGTTGTCATTGGATCGCATCAGGAACCTTTAAGGCCCCTCGATCGCAAGCTCTCGGTTCTTCGACTACACATGGAGAAACCTAATGAAGAAAACGCTTCTCGCACTTGCTCTGATCGCTGGCTTCGCCGGTGCGGCGCACGCGCAAACGTCGAACGTCACCCTGTACGGCGTGGCCGACGGCACCTTCATCTACACCGACCCGAAGGGCACGGGTGATTCGACGCAAGAAATCTCGTCGGGCAACATGAACGGCTCGCGCATCGGCGTGAAGGGTTCGGAAGACCTGGGCGGCGGCCTGAAGGCGAACTTCCAAATCGAAGGCGGCATCAACATCGACAACGGCTCGTCCGCTCAAGGCGGCCTGACCTGGGGTCGTCAATCGTGGGTCGGCCTGTCGGGCGGCTTCGGCGAAGTGCGTATTGGTCGTCAATATCTGGCCGGCTTCATGCTCGCCGATGCGATCGACCCGTTCGGCACCAACCATGGTGACGCGAGCACGGGTTCGACGATCTCCTCGTCGGCCAACATCACGCGCACCAACAATGCCGTTCTGTACCTGCTCCCGGCCTTCTCGGGCTTCCAAGCCGGTATCGGTTATTCGACCAAGGCTGCGGCAGTTGGCTGTACGGCTGCCACGGTAGGAACGCCCGCCGAGGAATGCGCCGGTTCTGGTAACAATCCGACCGCCATTACGGCTCTCGGTTTGTATGCCAACGGCCCTATTCTCGTTGGCGTGTCGTACGAGCAAATCAACCGCCCGAACTTCCTCGCTGGCGACGATCAAAAGCACCTGCAGGTCGCTGGTACGTATGACCTGAAGGTCGTCAAGATCCACGCCGCTTACGTCAAGGAAGACGATCAGTTCGTTGGTGGTACCTACGGCAACAACTCGTCCGACTCGGCCGCGTACATGATCGGCGCCACCGCCCCGCTGGGTAGCGGTCTGGTCCGCTTCTCGTACCAAGACCGTAACGACAAGAGCGCCACCGACCTCGACCGTCGCGTGATCGCCCTGGGTTACACCTACAATCTGTCGGCCCGCACCGCGTTCTACAGCTGGGTGTCGGATTCGACGATCAAGAGCGGCGGCGCCACCGACGACAGCAACGCGTTCGCGCGTCGTCAACTCGGCGTTGGCCTGCGTCACTCGTTCTAATCGGCTGGCGGCCTAGGCCGCTTGCTGTACAGAGCTAAAACCGCCCTTCGGGGCGGTTTTTTTATGCCGTCACAGTTTTCATTGGCGCCTTGCGCGGCCGCTTGGGTGGCAGCGGATCGATCGCCATTTCGCGCGCGAACCTGAGCAGCAAGTCTTGATATAGCGGCGGCATCGCCGCGAACAGTCGGAACAAATCGACAATAGGGGTCGTCCCGGCAAACTTGGCCGACCTGGGCCGCCCATAAAGAATCATCCAAGGGTCGACATCGAGCGCATCGGCCAATCGGAGCAGGGTCTCGGCCGCCGGCGACGACGTCTGGCCCGACTCAAGCTCGCCGATCGTCGTACGTGCCACGTTCATTTTCTTTGCCAATTTCTGCTGCGACCATCCGCGCTCGAGGCGCAAAGCGAGTACACGCTCGCCGATCTGGCCATGATCGATTTCGGAGCTTTTCACGATGTCCCTTGTGCCAAATATCTCAGCGTCGTCGACGACTCAATGCGCCGCATCCCAGTTCGGCCCAACCCCGACTTCGGCGAGCAATGGCACGCGCAACGCCGCCACCGCCGCCATCAAATCGGCCACGCGAGCGCGCACGGCCGGCAGTTCCGCTTCGGGCACCTCCAGTATCAGCTCGTCATGCACTTGCATGATGAGCCGGGTGTTCAAGCCCGCCTCATCGAGCCAGCCTTGCACTTTGATCATCGCGAGCTTGATCAGATCGGCGGCGGTACCCTGCATCGGCGCATTGATCGCCGCGCGCTCGGCGCCTTGGCGGCGCGGTCCGTTGGGCGAGTTGATCTCAGGTAGCCACAAGCGCCGACCGAAGACGGTCTCCACGTACCCCTGCGCTTTGGCCAGGCGGCGCGTCTCTTCCATATAGCGCGCCACGCCCGGATAGCGCTGGAAGTATCGGTCGATGTAATGCTTGGCGGCGTCGCGCTCGATACCGAGATTGGCGGCCAGCCCAAACGCGCTCATGCCATAAATGAGTCCGAAATTGATGACCTTGGCATAGCGGCGCTGTTCGGACGTCACCGCCTCCGGCGCCACGCCGAAAATTTCGGCGGCAGTCGCACGGTGCACATCCAGGCCTTCGGCGAACGCGCGCACGAGCGCCTCGTCTTGCGAGATATGCGCCATGATGCGCAGTTCGATCTGCGAATAGTCAGCACTCACAATTACGCTACCCGGCGGCGCGATGAAGGCCTCGCGGATGCGCCGCCCCTCGGGTGTGCGGATCGGGATGTTCTGCAGATTCGGATCGTTGGACGCCAGGCGCCCGGTCACCGCGACGGCCTGGGCGTAATTGGTATGCACGCGCCCGGTCTGAGGATTGACCATGCGCGGCAGCTTGTCGGTATAGGTGCTCTTGAGCTTGGACATACCGCGATGCTCAAGAATCAGACGCGGCAACGGGTAATCCTCGGCCAGCTTCTGCAGCACTTCCTCATCGGTCGAGGGCGCGCCGCTCGCGGTCTTCTTCACCACCGGCAGCTTGAGTTTGTCGAACAGCAGCTCGCCGATCTGTTTGGGCGAGCCCAGGTTGAAAGGCTGCCCGGCGGCCTCGTGCGCCTTGCCTTCGAGTTCGTGAATGCGCAGACCGAGCGCATGGCTTTGCCGGTTGAGCAATTCGGCATCCACCAGCACCCCGGTGCGCTCCATGCGCTGCAGGATGCGAGCGACCGGCAATTCGATCTCCCGGTAGATGCCGCACAGCTTGGCATCGGCCTCGATCTGCGGCCACAAGGCCTCATGCAAGCGCAGGGTGATGTCGGCGTCCTCGGCCGCATAATCGGTCGCCCGCTCGATGCCGACTTCGTCGAAGCCGATCTGGTTCGCGCCCTTGCCTGCGACCTCCTCGAAGGTGATCGTCTTCTCGCCCAGATGCCGGCTCGCCAGCGAGTCCATGTCATGCGGGCGATGCGCTTCGAGCACGTAACTTTGCAGCAAAGTGTCGTGCGCAACGCCGGCCAGCCGGATGCCATGATTTTCGAGCACATGTTGGTCGTACTTGAGGTTCTGCCCGACCTTGAGCCGCAACGGATGCTCGAACCAAGGCTTGAGCCGCGCGAGCACCGCCTCACGATCAAGCTGCGCCGGCACGTCCGGATAGCGATGCGCGAGCGGCACATAACAGGCCGCGCCGGCCTCGATCGACAGGCTCAACCCCACGATGCGCGCCCGCATCGGGTCGAGCGACGTGGTCTCGGTATCGACACATGTGAGTGGCGCCGCTTCGATGCGCGCGATCCAGTCCTCGAACTGCGCTTGGGTCTGCACGCACTCGTAATGCCGTTCGATCGGCCCGGCCGCACCATCGGCAAATGCCGCCAGTCCCGGCGCGAGCGCCGCGGTGCCGACCGGCGCACCCGGCTCGCCCGCGGCATGCGGTGCCGCCCCGGTCTTGCCCGATTCCGCCTCGAGTTGCGCCAACCAGGTCCGGAAATTCTTGCGTGCGAAAAATTCGCGCAGCGTCGCGATGTCTTCGTCGCGTGCCGCCAGGCTGTCTTCGATCGAGGCGACCTGCCCCGCAAGATCGCAATCGCGCTTGACGGTCAGCAACGTGCGCGTGAGCGGAAACATCGGCAGCGCGCGGCGCAGATTCTCGCCGGTGGCGCCACCGAATTTGTCGGCGCCGGCGATGATCGCATCGAGCGTACCGTGCTCGCCCAGCCATTTCGCGGCGGTCTTGGGGCCGACCTTGTCCACGCCGGGCACGTTGTCCACGCTATCGCCGATCAGCGCGAGGTAATCGACGATGCGCTCGGGCGGCACCCCGAATTTGGCGATCACGCCCGCACGATCGAGCACCTCGCCCGACATCGTGTTGACCAACCGGACCTGCTCGTCCACCAATTGGGCCAGATCTTTGTCGCCGGTCGAAATGACGGTCTCGTAGCCCCGCGCGCTGGCCTGGGTCGCCAAGGTCGCGATCACATCGTCGGCTTCGATGCCCGCCACCTCGAGGATGGGCCAGCCGAGGGCGCGGACCGCCTCGTGAATCGGCGCGATCTGGCGTACCAGGTCCTCGGGCATCGGTGAACGCTGGGCCTTGTACTGATCGTACAGATCGTCGCGGAAGGTCCGGCCCTTGGCGTCGAACACGCAGGCGGTGAAGTCGGCCGGATATTCGCTCTTGAGCTTGCGCAGCATCGCGACCATGCCGTGGATCGCGCCGGTCGGTTCGCCCGATTTGTCGCGCAGATCCGGCATCGCGTGGAAGGCGCGGTAGAGGTAACTCGATCCGTCGACGAGCAGCAGTCTTTTCATGGGATACGCGCCAGTGAAGTTGGCCGCATTATGGCCGAGGGCAAGCACGGCAATGGCGGCCCCGACTGCTAAAATCCTCGCCCATGGACACCTTTGCGTCGCGCGCGCTTCTCGCCGCCTTGTTGTGCTGCGCTGCCGGCTTCGCGGCGGCACAGACCGCCCCGGCTCCGGCCGCCCCTTCGACCCAGCCCTTGCCCGAACTCAGCCCCGGCGCGCCGGCAAGCGCCGACGAACCGGTCATCACGATCCGGCGCCAGGAAGGCTCGGAACTCAAGGAATACCGGGTGCGCGGCCAGTTGATGGCGGTGAAGGTGACGCCCCAGATCGGCAAGCCCTATTGGCTCATCAACCGCAACGGCGAATTGCAGCGTCATGACGGCCCGTCGCCCAATCTGACTGTGCCGTCCTGGCTCGTCCTCGAGTGGTGAGGCGCTAAGGTGGCGGTATTCACTTCGGTCACGCCCGAGGAAGTCGACGGCTGGCTGCAGAACTTCCGGATCGGCAAGCTGCGCAAGCTCGAAGGCATCGCCTCGGGCATCGAGAACACCAACTACTTCGTCAGTACCGATGGCGCCGAGTACGGCGGCGAGTTCGTGCTGACGATCTTCGAAAAGCTCACCCGCGCGCAACTGCCCTTCTACCTCGAATTCATGCTGGCGCTCGCGACCCATGGCATCGAGGTGCCGCGCCCGATCGCCGACGCCGATGGCGCCATCCTGCACAGCCTCAAGGACAAGCCGTGCGCGCTCGCCACCCGTCTGCCGGGCGGTTTTGAACTCGACCCGACGCCCGAACATTGCCGGCAGGTCGGCACCGCGCTCGCCCAATTGCACCTGGTGGGCGACGACTACCAGCGCGCGCGCCCGGAACTCATGCACGACAATCCGCGCGGCCTGGCCTGGTGGCTTGAAACCGTCGATCTGGTCGCGCCGCATCTGCCACCGGCGATGCAGCTGCTGTTGCGCGAAGAGGTGCGCGCGCAAGACCAGTTCGCCGCCACCCCGACTTACGCCAAGCTCAAGCGCGGCCCGGTCCATGCCGATCTGTTCCGCAACAATGTCTTGTTCGCGGGCACGCGCGCCGCGCCGCGCCTGGGCGGCTTCATCGATTTCTATTTCGCGGGGGTCGATACCTGGCTGTTCGACCTCGCGGTCACGGTCAACGACTGGTGCATCGATCTGGCGACCGGCGCGCTCGACGCTGAACGCGCCGAGGCGCTGCTGAGCGCCTACGGCGCGCAGCGCGCCTATGCCGCCGCCGAACGCGAAGCCTGGGACATGATGCTGCGCGCCGCCGCGCTGCGGTTCTGGATGAGCCGCCTGTACGATTACTACATGCCGCGCGAGGCCGAAACGCTCACGCCGCACGACCCGACCCATTTCGAACGTGTCCTGCGCCTACGGCGGCTGCGGCACGCCACCTTGCCCGCCTGACATGCAAGCACTTTCATTGCCCGCAAGCGCGGGTCTGCACTGGGTTCGCGAAGGCTTCGCGCTGTTTCGCAAACAACCGTTTCCGATCATGACGCTGGTGCTGCTGCGCATCTTCGTCTGGCTGTTCATCGGCGCGATTCCCTACATCGGCGTGCTGATCGCGCTGATCCTGAACCCCGGCCTCAGCGCGGCCTTCATGTACGCCGCGCGCGACATCGAACAACACCGGCTGGTCCTGCCCACCCGCCTGGTGGCCGGCTTTCAAAAGGAAGAAGGTCTGGCCCAGCGCATGCTCGTGCTCGGCCTGGGCTACACCGTCGCCATGTGCGCGGTGGCGCTGTTGTTCGCCTTCATCGACGGCGGCGAATTCACGCGCATGATGAACACTGGCGATCTCGCGAACGCCGATGCCATCCAGGGCGCCAACGCGCAAGACATCGTCATCCCGCCCAGCGTGCAATTGCTGATGCTCGGCTCGGTCGTGATCGCGATGCTCGTGACCGCGGCCTTCTGGTTCGCGCCGGTCCTCGTGGCCTGGCATGGCGTCACGCCGATGAAAGCGGTGTTCTTCAGCGTGGTCGCGGCCTGGCGCAGCAAGGGCGCGATGCTGGTGTTCGCGCTGGTGATGTTCCTGATCACGGTGTTCACCCAGGCCAGCGTGGCGGTGGTGCTCAACGCGCTCAATGTGCCGGTGCAGCTCCAGGTCTTCGTCCTGCTGCCGTTGACCACGGCGCAATTCGCCTTGTTCTATTGCGCGGCCTATGTCTCGTATCTCGACGCCTTCGGGCTGCGCGAACTCGGACCGCCGCGCGTCGACACCCAGGCCTAGGGCCGCGCCATGTCCGGTCTGGTATTGCTGGCGCCCGATTTCGCGTTGATCGCGCTCGGGGCGCTGCTGATGCGCTATGGGCGCTTCGATACCGGATTCTGGATCGGCGTCGAACGGCTCGTGTATTTCGTGCTGTTTCCGGCGCTGCTGTTCCATTCGATCCTGCGCACGTCCTTTGATTTTTCCAAGACCGGTTTGCTGGCCGAGGCTGGATTGGCCGGGATCGCGACCGGCGCGCTGCTCGGCTTCGCCTTCAAACCGCTGGCCCGCGATGCGCGCAACTGGGCGTCATCGGTGCAATGCGCCTTCCGGTTCAACAGCTATGTGGCGCTCGCGCTGGCCGGACGCCTGGGCGGCGAAGCCGGCATCGCGCTGATGGCGATCCTGATCGGCGTGGGCGTGCCACTCGCCAACGCGCTCGCGGTGGTGTCTTTGTCGAGCCATAGCTCGCTCGGCCTGTGGCGCGAACTCGGGCGCAATCCGCTGTTGATCGCGACACTCGGCGGGCTCGTCTGCAATTTCGCGGGACTGCATTTGCCGGAACCGGTCGCGGCCACGTTGGCGCGGCTGGGCTCGGCCTCGATCGCGCTGGGGCTGATCGCCGTGGGCGCCGGGCTGCGCTTGCAAGGCCTGCGCGAATCGCCGGGGCTGGTGGTCTACATCACCGTGGTCAAACTCGTCGCCGTGCCGGCGGCGGTGCTGGGCGTGGGGGTGTGGCTCGGCCTGAGCGGACTGCAACTGCAAATCGCGGTGATGTTCGGCGCACTGCCCACCGCCTCGTCGGCCTACATCCTCGCGCAGCGCATGGGCGGCAACGGCGCGCTGGTGGCGGTGCAGATCTCGCTCGGGACGGTCGTTTCCGCGGCCACGATTCCGCTCTGGCTGACGGCCGCGCAAATGCTGGGGCGCTGAGCGCGGCGCCGCCGCGTTCAATCCGGCGCTTGCGCGAGCGCCCATTCCAAGTGCTCGCGCACCAAGGGCGTGGCGGAACCCAGCGCGCCCGCGAGCGCGGCGCGCACGCGGTCGGCCTGGGTGCCTTGCGCACCGCGTAAGGCATTGCCCAGGCCCACCGCGAGATTGCGCCGCCAGCGTTCGTAGCCGATGCGGCGGATCGCACTGCCTTCGGTGCGCGCGAGGAACGCCGCCTCGTCCCAGGCGAACAGTTCGAGCAGCCCGGCGTGGTCGAGTCCATGGCGTGGTGCGAAGTCCGGCACCGCCGCAGGCCGCGCGTACTTGTTCCAGGGGCAGATCAATTGGCAATCGTCGCAGCCGTAGATGCGATTGCCGATCGCCGCGCGCAAAGCTTCGGGAATCGGCCCGGCATGCTCGATCGTGAGGTAGGAGATGCACAAACGCGCATCGAGTTCATAAGGAGCGACGATGGCCCGGGTCGGGCAGACCTCGATGCAGGCCGTGCAGCGCCCGCAATGCGGTTCGAGCGGCGCATCGACATCGAGCGCGAGGCTCGTGTACAGGCCGCCGAGGAAGAACATCGACCCGGCTTCGCGATGCAACAACAAGGTGTGTTTGCCACGCCAGCCCAGGCCCGATCGCGCGGCCAGCGCCACTTCCATCACCGGTGCCGAATCGGTGAAGACGCGATACCGGTGCCCGCCAGGCGCGGCCGCATCGATGCGTTCGGCCAACCGTTGCAGACGATGGCGCAGCACCTTGTGATAATCGCGCCCGAGCGCGTAGCGCGACACCACCGCACGCTCGGGCGTGCGCACCGCCTGCCATGATTGCTCGCGCCAATCGGCGTCCAGTGCGGCGTTCAGATAATCCATGCGCACCATCACCGCCGTGCACGCTTCGGGCAACACGGCGCGCGCGTCGCAACGCAAGGCGTAATGGCGCTCCATATAATCCATCTGGCCATGGCGGCCGGCATCGAGCCACGCGCGCAACGCTTGCGCGGCACGGCCCGAGTCCAGCGACGCGATGCGGCAGTCCGCGAACCCGAGTTCGCGCGCCCATTGCCCGATCATCCGTTTGAGTGCCATGCGCCCATTGTATGAAGCCGACTGAAAATCGCCTGACCTGCCATCTCGCCGACGATGCGGCCACCACCGCGCTCGGTGCCGCGTTCGCGCGCGCACTCGTACCCGGACTGCATGTGCAATTGCACGGAGAGCTTGGCGCCGGCAAGACCACCTTCGTGCGCGCGATGCTGCGCGAACTCGGGGTCACCGGCCCCATCAAAAGCCCCACTTACGCGCTGGTTGAGCGCTACCCCTTGACACGATTTTCGATTGAATTCGGGAACAACTCGAACATATACTTCTATCACTTTGATTTTTATCGGTTTAATCGAGAGTCCGAATGGCTCGAAGCGGGCTTCCGCGATGATTTCGGCCCGCACTCGATCTGCGCTGTCGAATGGCCCGAGCAGGCGGGCGATCTGCTGCCCGCGCCCGACCTCGACATCCGGCTCGCGTACGCCGACCCCGGCCGTGATGTCACATTGCTTGCCCGCTCTCCCGCAGGTGCCGCATGCCTCGCAAAACTCGCGTTGCCGGCCTCGTTGAGCGGCGCGTGAGCGCCGCCCCTGACGCGCCCTTGTTCGCGCGCCGGCGCGTGCTGCAAGTCGCGGGCAGCCTGCTCGCCTTGCAATGCCTGCCCGACATGGCGCAGGCGGCGGTGGTGGCCGCGGTGCGCGTCTGGCCCGCGCCCGATTACACGCGCGTCACGCTCGAACACGACAACGATCTGCAGTTCACGCACTTCACGCTCGACAACCCGCCGCGCCTGGTGGTCGACATCGACGGACTCGAACTCAACGCGACGCTGCGCAACCTCGTGTCGCAGATCACGCCCAACGACCCTTACATCCAATCGGTACGGGTCGGGCAGAACAAGCCGCGTGTCGTGCGCCTGGTCATCGACCTCAAGCAACCGGTGAATCCGCAGGTCTTCCAATTGCCGCCGGTCGCGCAGTTCCGCCACCGGCTCATCTTCGACCTGTACCCGCTCACGCCGCCCGATCCTTTGCTCGCCCTGGTCGACAAGCCCGAAGTCGCCGCGGGCGGCATCACGCCCGACGCGAACGCGGCGGCGGCCGGCAGCGCAGCGCACGACCCGATCGGCGATCTCGCCCGCACGCTGCACATGCCCGACGAACCGGCCGCGGTTGCGCGCGCCAATCCGCCTGCGAACGCGGTCGCGGTCAAGGCCGATCAGAAACCCGATGCGAAGCCCGACGCCAAGCCGGCCGAGCCCCCGCCGACCACCACCGCGAGCGGCAAGGCCGGCAGCAAGGCCGTGGTCGCGCGCATGGTCACCATCACCATCGATCCCGGCCATGGCGGCGAAGACCCCGGCGCCGTGGGCCGGCGCGGCACCTATGAAAAGAACGTGGTGCTCAAGATCGCGCGGCTGGTGAAAGAAAAGATCGACGCCGAACCCAATATGCGTTCGATGCTCACGCGCGACGCCGACTACTTCGTGCCGCTGCCGGTGCGCGTGCAAAAGGCGCGGCGCGTGCAAGCCGACCTGTTCGTCAGCATCCACGCCGATGCCTTCATCACGCCGCAAGCGAGCGGATCGAGCGTGTTCGCCTTGTCGGAACGCGGCGCGACCTCGACCGCGGCGAAATGGCTCGCCAAGAAGGAAAACGACGCCGACCTCATCGGCGGCGTCAACATCGACACCAAGGACCGCCAGCTCGCGCGCGTGCTGCTCGACCTCTCGACCACCGCGCAGATCAACGACAGCCTCAAGCTCGGCGACACCATCCTCGGCCACATCAGCAAGATCAATCGGCTGCACAAGGCGCGCGTCGAACAAGCCGGCTTCGCGGTCCTCAAGGCACCCGACATTCCCAGCATCCTGATCGAGACCGCGTTCATCTCGAACCCCGACGAGGAACGCCGGCTCAACGATGCGGACTTCCAGGAACGCATGGCCGAGTCGATCGTGACCGGCATCAAGCGTTACTTCGCGAAGAATCCGCCGTTGGCCAAGAGCAAGTTGGCGATGTTGTGAGCGCCGCACGCTTCGAAGGCACACTCAAGTCCTGGAACGATGAACGCGGTTTCGGGTTCATCGAACCGACGCAGGGCGGTCAAGAGATTTTCGTGCATATCAAGGCGTTCACGGTCCGTCCCGCACGTCCACAAGTGAATCTGCGCGTCACGTTCGAAGTCGAACCCGCCCCGCAAGGCAAGAAGCGCGCAAAGAACGTCCAGCCCCTGCATGCAGCGCGCACTTCCGCGCGCCAACCGCGCAGCACCTCGGCCCAATGGGGTACCGCGACACTGTTCGCGATCCCGGCCCTCATCATCGTCTTTGTGATCGTTGGTGTGCTCTGGCGTCCATCGCTTTGGGTGACTGCCCTTTATGTGCTCGCCAGTCTGTTGACCTTCGTCGTTTACGCGATCGACAAGTCTGCCGCGCAGAACGGCCGCTGGCGCATCCCGGAGGTCCATTTGCATTTTCTGGCCATGGTCGGCGGCTGGCCCGGCGCGCTACTCGCCCAACAGTTTCTTCGCCACAAATCCACGAAGGCGGCGTTTCGATCGGTCTTCTGGATCACCGTCGTCTTCAACATGATCGCATTCGTCACGCTCTGCTCGCCGGTCGGTCGAGCATTCTTTGCGACGCATTGAACATCCGCCGTCCGCCCACACCGACCACGTCTGCGCGCACACCAATGCAGATCGAACCTGACGATCCGGCACGTCCCGACGTCTTCGCATTGCTAGACGAGCATTTGCGCTGCATGCACTCGAGGTGGGCAAACTAAGGCAGCCCTGCACCAGCTTCTGGACCGCGCGCGATGGCGTTATTGCCCGCTCGACACATCTACCTCAGCGCGGGTTCTTGAATATTGCGGATCGTTTGCGGATTACCGGTCGGATCCGTACAGCGTGTTCATCACGCTGGCGCTTCGCAGTCGCGCGCACGCAAGCTCCGCGCGTCGTCCGACAACGGCGCCCCCTTAAAATCGACCGTTCGGTTCGACGCGTATTCTCGTGTCCAAATCAAACATCGGCATTGTTGGACGTGTTTCCGGTACATCAATGCGGCCACCTGCCATGTCGCAGAACTTTCCGCTTCACGATAATCGAGCCAGCCGCAAGTCCCTTTTTTGGCCCCATTCCGGTCGTCCCGACATCACGTGCGACCTGTCATTCATCCGACCATTCAGAGTTCACGCGTCATGCAAACCGCGTTCGAAGGGACCGTGCCAGTTGCGTACGGTCAGGCTTATCTCCATCTGCAGGGCAGCGCCGACTATTCCGGCGAGGTTCGAAAAGGACAAGTCAACGGTTTGCTGGGAGCCGCCGTCCCGACCGCATTGTTCTTGACCTTCGGTCTCCAAACCGGCGAAGTCAAACTCACGATCAAGATCGCGGATGCCGAGCCACCGCTCGACGAGCACTGGGAAGAGGCAGTGGAAGCGTCGTTCACGATGCCCCGGTCCGCAGTGCTCGGACTCGCGGATTGGGAAGGCGGACTCTGGCGTCCCGTGCCGCTGAAACCGGGAAGCTATCGCATCAGATATACGGCACTTCGCTTCGGCGAGGCCGAGAACGCTCCCACGCCAGATGACGATGCTGATCCCATCGAGCAGTACGAGGTGGTCTTCTGGCCCGCAGCCAGTGCGCCGGACGCGATACTCAAGGTGACGCGCCCGGCCGCACAGTACTGGCACGACGCCGCACGTCGGAGTGCTCAGTCCGCCGAAATCGCTGCGGCCGATCACTCGGACGTTCCGTTCACTCCGACCACAACGGCCGATCAGTCGGCGCTTCACGCTGCCGCCGCTCCAACCGATCAGATCGATCAAGCTGCACCAACCCGCGATCCGTCATTCGAACACAGCTATCGCGAATTGATGATGCACATTCATGAGGTCGTTCCCGTTGAAAAAAAGACCGAGGTCGTTTCGATTTCGGACGCGTTCGCACGCGTGACGGCGGAGCCTGTGACGGCGCGCGAGAACGTTCCCAACATCAACATCGCAGTCACCGACGGATGGGCCATTCGGTCCGCAGATACAGCCACGGCTTCCCGCGCAAGCCCATGCCGGCTACGCAGGTCTTTCATAAACCGAGATGGCCCGATGACGGAAGGGGAAGCGGCGAATGTCTGTTACGGCATGCCCATGCCCGAAGGATCCGACGCTGTCATCGCGCGGTTCACTCGAGATTATCAAGAGTATGCCGGGCCTTCGGAGATCTGCATCGAGCATTTTGCTTCCGAGACCGTGAAGGTATTCGCGCCCATCCCAGCGGGCAGCGGAGTACTGCGCGCTGGAAAGGAGATCGAGCAGGGACAGGTGATCGCAAAGGTTGGGGTGCGCCTCACTAGTACGCTCATTGCTTCGGCACTGGCGGCCGGCGTGCAGACGGTGCGCGTCTTTGCGCGCCCGCGTGTCTCGATCTTTTCTGTGCCCGCATTCGGCGATTGGGGACGAGACGATCTCGCCTATGCAAACCGCCGCAATCCAGCATGTGGTCTCTTGCAGACAAACTTGCGACATTGGAACGCGAACGTAGTCGGAACGCTGGAGGTCCCGTCGGAACGCCATGCAGCAGCAAGTATCACCGCCGTCGCCAGGGCGCTGATCGAGCAAAGCGACCTGGCGATCACCACCGGAGCGAACGGCTCACGCATCAGAAGCTCCGGATACGGGACAAGACGATGGACGGGCGCCAATGAAGGCACGCGTATTCGACTCAGCTATATGCCGCGCTGTAGTGTGCAAGTTGCCAGGTGCCACCCAAGAGCCGTATCCCAGGAGGTGCAGGAGATATTGGACGAGGACGGCAGATTGCGCGGCAGCAGGATGGTCACCAAGTCCGATCATTGCGCGCACGTTCAATTGATCGGAGGAATCGCTGCCACACAATTGATGACGCAATTGGTACTCAAGCCCCTGATCGACGCCTTGGAAGGTGTTCAAGACCCAAAAGTCGATTGGCAGACTGGCATCTTGTCCATGGATTACAACCCAGCGCCTGGTTTGCCCGATTCTCTGATCTGGATGCACGCCACGGTCCGCGACGACGGTTCGACCGCCTTGCAGCCGGTGCGCGTCGCCGAGTTCAGCGGCACGGATGATGCAAATGCGGTCGCGGTCAACCCAGACGCCGGGCCATTGACGAATGGCGCGGTTTTGAAGTACCTGCGCGTCTGATCTGCGCTCTCGACCGCGAGCCGATCAGCGCTCATTCAAATGACAAGCACTCCTCCACCCCGCCGCAATCTCACGCAGCGCGGGCGTTTCGTCCTTGCAGCGCGGCATCGCATGCGGGCAGCGCGGGTGGAAATGGCAGCCCGTCGGCGGCGCAAGGGGTGACGGCAGTTCGCCCTTGATCGCGACGAAGGTTTTCTTGCGCACTTCGAGCGTGGGCGCCTCGGCGAGCAGCGCCTGGGTGTATGGATGGTTGGGCGCGGCGAAGATCGCATCGGCCGGCGCGCTTTCGACCACGCGGCCCAGATACATGACGACCACGCGGTCGCTCAAATGGCGCACCACGCCAAGGTCGTGGCTGATGAACAGATAGGTGAGCTTGAGTTCGTCGCGCAGCGCGATGAACAGATTGAGCACCTGGGCCTGGATCGAGACATCGAGCGCGGCCACGGCTTCATCGCAGACGAGGAATTCGGGCTTGACCGCGAGCGCACGCGCAATGCCGATGCGCGCACGCTGCCCGCCCGAAAACTGATGCGGGTAGCGGCGCAGGCTGCTCGCGTCGAGCCCGACCTTGCTCAACAAGCCGGCCACGTAATCGTCTTGTTCGTTGCGCGCGATGAGTCCGTGCCCGACCGGCGCTTCGCCGACGAGGTCGCGCACGCGCAAACGCGGATTCAGCGAGGCATACGGATCTTGAAAAATCATCTGGATGCCGAGCATCTGCCGGCGATACTCGGCGCGCGACAGCCGCGCCTGCAAGGCGGCGACATTCTCGCCGCGAAAGAAGCGTTCGCCGGCTGTGAGTGTGTGCAGTCCAACGGCCAGGCGCCCGAGCGTCGATTTGCCACAGCCCGATTCGCCGACGAGGCCCACGACTTCGCCAGGCGCAATCGCGAGCGACACGCCATCGACCGCGTGCACGACTTCCTCGCGCTGACCGGCGCAGAACACATTGCCCACGCGCGCGGCCAGATCGAGCTTCTTGACGAAGCGTTTGGAGACCGCGCGCAATTCGAGCAAGGGCGCGTTCATGCGTTCTCCTGCGCGGCGTGCGTCAACGGATGCCAGCAACGCACCTGGCGCGCATCGAGCTCGCGCAACGCGGGTTCGCGCGTGCAATCGTCCTGCGCCTGCGCGCAACGCTCGCGAAACGCGCAACCGGCGGGCAACGCGAGCAGCGAGGGCGTCATGCCCGCGATCGTGCGCAAAGGCGCACCAGGTCGGTTGCGCGACGGCGCGCTGTCGATCAGCCCGCGCGTGTAAGGATGGCGCGGCGTTTCGAGCACTTGCGCGACCGTGCCTTGTTCGACGATGCGCCCGGCATACATCACCGAAACGGTATCGGCTAGGCCCGCGACCACCGAAAGGTCGTGCGTGATCCAGATGAGCGCGGTGCCGGACTCGCGACACAACGTTTGCATCTCGTACAGGATCTGGCCCTGGATGGTCACATCGAGCGCAGTCGTCGGTTCGTCGGCGATGATGAGGTCGGGCTTGTTCAGCAACGCGATCGCGATCGCCACGCGCTGGCGCATGCCGCCCGAGAATTGATGCGGATACGCGGCCAGCCGTTTGTCGGGCGACGCAATGCCCACGCGCGCCAGCGCATCGCGCGCACGTTCGCGCGCCGCCGCACGGCTCACGCGTTCATGCGCGAGCACGGTCTCGATCATCTGCGTGTCGATGCGCAGCACCGGGTTGAGCGTCATCATCGGGTCTTGAAAAATCATCGCGATCCGGTTGCCGCGGATGTCTTGCAACTCACGCGCCGACAGCCCGCGCAGATCGACGCTGCGCCCATCGCGCAGGCCGAGCAACAAGCGCCCGTCCACCACCCGCCCCGGCGCATCGACAAGGCCGAGCAGCGAGTAGCCGGTCATCGATTTGCCCGAGCCCGATTCGCCGACCAGCCCCATGATCTGCCCGCGCTCGACGGTGAACGACACGCCGTCCACCGCCTTGACCGTGCCGGCCTTGGTGAAGAAATGGGTTTTGAGGTTCTCGACCTGGAGCGCGGGTGTTTTCATGCGATGACGTTCTTCTCGGCGCTCGGTTCGAACATTGGGCTTGCGCGCTTGTGCACCGGGCCGGGGGCGCTCAAACGCTCGCATCGGCCTGCGGCCGAACGCTCAGCGGGGCCCACGAAGCGGGGGGCAGCCCAACCAAGGCGGTGCCGCGCGTGGGTCCCCCGCCACGCGTGGGGGCGCTTGGCGCCCCCCGCCCCGGGCCCCAACCGGCGTGCAATGCCGCGCGGCGCGACGAACACGCACCCGCGCGCCTTTGCGGTTTTGATCTTCAGCTCCCCCGGGCTGCTCGTATGAGGCGCCGTGCGGCCCTGGGCCCGGGGCGCGCATGCTGCCGCGCCGAGACGGACGAGGAAGAAGCGGTTGCCTGCGGGCGGGAC
>JADHEF010000298.1_pt1 | contig 57840 bp, 53 predicted proteins | sample 8952391 | NCBI WGS metagenome assembly JADHEF01 (sample SAMN16124439, study PRJNA663245) | bioreactor sludge metagenome | isolation source: sludge (nitrite) | place: India:Bengaluru | collected 2019-02-28 | reverse complement strand
AACTTTGAGAAATAACATTCAAACCAGAAGTTAAAATATCACTCCCCGGAATACTTGTAACCATCTTAAAATCACCTTATTATTATTAAAAATTATTATTAAAGATTATTATTAAAAATATTAAATCATTGAGTGTTCTTAATTATTTAGATAACTTATTTTTTTATTTATTATTCTGCCTAAAACTATTAATCCTATAAATAATAATAATACTAAGATTAAGAAGCTTGTTGACTCAATTGAAATGTCTCCCATCGGTTTTGCTAAAACACTACTTATATTCGGGAGAATTAACGAAGATACGAGGAAGTATAGTCCTAAAAAAAACATGAAGTTTCCAAGAACAACTGGATATGGTTTTTTAACCAACTTATTGAATAAATTTGCACCAAAATATGAAGCAATTATCACTATCATTAAAGCTAATGATGCATATTGACTTAAATTGAATGGAGTTAATCCTATTGTTGGAGCCACTATTAATATACTTACTACTATTGATAAAAAACAGCACGGACACGGAGCAATAATTGCGATTGCAGCTGGTTTGGATGTATTTTTTTCATGTATTTTCCATTCCCTTATTGTTAAAACACCTGAAATAATCATAATTGCTGCCATAATTAAGAAAAATCCACTATTATAGCTGTACATTATCTCTGTTATTTGGGAAGAATAAAATGATGCGATTGTAGTGATTATAAGAACCCCTATTCCATAACTTATTACTATAACTGCCAATGCTTTTTTTGAAAAGTGAGCTAAGCCAGAAGCAAGACCTATTTTTAAACCAAAAACTAAAATCGCTGATAATACACCTAATTGCCATAATATTGCTATTATATCCATTTTTTATACCTCCTTTTTTATTATATATCTCAATATATATAAAGTTAATTTAACTTTTTTTCAATTCTAATTGAAAATCAATTTGGAAGTATATTTCAATTTTTAAATATTTATTTTAAATTAAATAATTTAATTGATTAATTAATTTTAAGATATAATAAAATAGATAAAATTAGCCTAAAATTCTTTTAAATTGTATAAATTTCTTAAAAATTTCTATAAGGTATTAGCATTAAAAAATTTACTTTAAAAATATAATATTTTTATAAAGGAATTTTAGATTTTATTAATTTTAAATCAAATTTTTTTAGAAAGCTATGTCAATAAAATATTTGCTTTAGAAAGAATAATTTATTAGAAAGAATAATTTTTATTTCTTTATAAAACTATTTTGATTATTATAAAAATTTAGTTATTAATGATAAACATTATATATAAAATTAACTAATCAATTAAATTAATTAATCAATTAAATTAATATCAATTAAATTAATAATATATATTTATGATTATATCCGCATTAACTATAATTGGAGAATAATAATGTTAACAAAAAGAATAATTCCATGTTTGGACTGTGATCTTCAAGTTCCAGAGGGTCGTGTTGTTAAAGGGGTTGAATTTAAACAGATTAAATATGCAGGAAATCCTGTTGAGTTAGCTACAAAATACTATGAAGAGGGGGCTGATGAAATTGTACTTCTTGATATCACTGCTTCAAGAGAAAAAAGAGCTACAATGGGTAAAGTTATTAAAAATGTAACTGAAAATGTTTTCATACCTATATGTGTTGGAGGAGGAATTAGAAAAGTTGAAGATTATGTTGAAATGCTTAAAGCAGGGGCAGATAAATGTTCAACTAATACTGCTGCTATACATAATCCTGAACTTATAAATGAAGCATCTGAGGTTGTTGGAACCCAAGCTTGTGTAGTTGGAATTGATGCAAAAAGAAGATATGTTGATAATCCAAAGGAAAGTGATGATAAAAATATTATAGAAACTAAAAAGGGATATTGTTGGTTTGATACTAGTATCTATGGGGGAACGAAATTTACTGGTATTGATGCTATTGGATGGGCACAAGAATGTCAAAAAAGAGGTGCAGGTGAAATTTTATTAACTTCTATGGATAGAGATGGAACTAAAGATGGCTATGATCTTGAACTTACAAAAGCAATTAATGATTCTGTTGATATTCCTGTAATAGCTTCTGGAGGGGTTGGAAAACCAGAACACATCTTTGAAGCTTTTAATGTAGCTGATGCTAGTGCTGCTTTAGCAGCAAGTATCTTTCATTTTAATGAATACCCTATTCAAGAAGTTAAAGAGTATTTAAAAGAAAAGAATGTCAATGTTCGATTTTAATTGATGAAAAACTAATTTGTATTATCTTAATGATTAATTAATAAATTCTTACTTATTAATCAATAAATATTTTCAGTTGTTTAAAATGATATTCAATAATTTAATTGATTTAAAAATCACACAAAGTTCTGGTCAGACATCACAACCTCCTTGGAAAGAGATTAATAATAAATATTGTGATGTAATTTATTTAAATAATAAATCATTAAACAATGTTCCAATTCTTATTAAAGCCTATCAAGAGGATATAGATTTTTTAAATGTTGAATTTGAATTTCCTAATGGTTCTAATTTTACTAAAGACTATGTGAATGATAAATGTATAAAAGAGGAAATTATTAGGATATTTGACTTAGATTTTAATTTAGATAAATTTTACAACTATTTATCTGAGGATTCTCAACTTGAACCTTCATCTGATTTTTCCAGAGGACTTCGTTTGTTTTTAGCTAAAAATCCATTTGAAGCTATATTGTCTTCTATATCTTCAGCTAATAATTCTATTGCACGATGGACAAAATCTATCTATGCTATTCGAGAAAAATGGGGGGAAAAGATTGAATTTTCATCAGGAGTTTTTAACACATTCCCTTATCCTAAATTGCTTCAATTTATACATGAAGACGATTTAGAGGAATATGAATCTCTTGATGGAAATATTGCTATTGAATCGTGTAATAACAATTTGAAATCCTGCGGAGTTGGTTATAGGGCTCCTTATATAAAAAAAACAAGTGAAATTCTATCTAATGATATTAATATCCTCGAAATTTCAAATATGAAATATGAAGAAGCATTTGAAGAAGTATTAAATTTTCCTGGAGTTGGACCTAAAGTTGCTGATTGTATTCTACTTTATGGTTATGGATTTAAAGAGGCATTTCCAACTGACATATGGATAAAAAGGATAATTTCATATCTATATTTTAATAGTAAGGATGTTTCAATTGATAAAATCCGCGAATTTGGAATAGAAAATTTTGGTGAATATGCAGGATATGTTCAGCTATATTTGTTTCATTATGCACGTAAATCTGGTTTAATGACTAAATTGAAATAAATTGAAATTTATCATTTTAATATTTTAAATAATTTTATTTATTAATTTTTACTAGTGTTTTGATAATTATAAAATATTATAAAATGTAATTTCTCTCTTCCATTAAAGTTTCAAACCATCCAGATATTTTTAAATCTTTAATTTCTTCCATTTTTACCCATTTGAAATCAACATGTTCCTCACTTATTTTCACTTCTGGATTTTTTGAAGAAATATCAACATTCATAATAAGAGCAATAGTTTTTTTATGAGGGAAATCTTCTTGAACTGCACCTAATAAATCATTTAACTCAATAGAAAGTCCAGTTTCCTCATTAAATTCTCTAATTATGGCGTCATCAAAATCTTCTCCAGATTCAACTTTTCCTCCAGGAAGCTCCCAGCAATTAGGATTTGTTTTAGAATTAGGATGTCTCTTTAATAATAAAATTTTTCCATCTTTTTTTAATAATCCTCTCATTGTTAATCCGTAAGGTTTTTTCATTTTATTCACTCCTTATAATTTTCAACCTTAAAATTGAAAAAGTTTAAATACTATAATTATAATATAATTGATATGTCAGCTAATTGAATTATTATAAAAAAATTTATAATTAATTTATTTTTATATAAAAGTTTATAATCAAAAGCTTTATATATTAATTTATAATTAGTTTTATAAATTATTTTTCATGAAATTTTTTAAAAAATTTAAAATAGTGACCTAATGATAGGATAGTTATTTATATGGAATATGTTTTTGATGAAAGTGATTTATTTTATCAATTTATGAAAATCAGTCATAAATTAAGAAAAATGATTCAAAATAAACTTAAATGTTTTGATATTAGTTTTGAACAGTGGCATATGTTATACTTTATATATCAAAATGAAGGATGTAATCAGAAAATGCTTTCAAAAGCTTCAAAAAGAGATACTGGAGCTATTACTAGAAGTTTGAATACTCTTGAAAATAAGAACCTTATCGAAAGAAAGAGTTCTTTCCAAGATAAAAGAGAATTTTTAATATATTTAACAGATAAAAGTTTGAATTTATTTAAAGAAACCTCTAAACTAATGTTACAAAATTCTCAAGAGATTAAAAATATTTTCACTAAAAATGAACTCGAAATGTTATTTTACTTATTGGATAAATTAGATTCAAATTTATAGTTTTCATATAAATTATTATTATAATATTCATTATTTTTTAATTTTTATTTATTTTACTAAGTGTATAGTTGGTATTTTAGATTTTTATTTATTTTACTAAGTGTATAGTTGGTATTTTAGATTTTTATTTATTTTACTAAGTGTATAGTTGGTATTTTAGATTTTTATTTAGTATTTAGAATATTTATTCAATTTTTTCCATATTTTGCATGGTTTTGCATGTTTTTGAATATTTTAGATATTCATTGAATAGTTTAATATTTTTTATATTTCTATATAAGTTTTTTATAATATTTTTAATTTAATTCAGAGTATGATTGAAAAATAATTGATATATCAGTAGTTGATATGTCATATATAATAAAAAATCTAAGGAGGTATTAATTGTCGTCTAATGAATCAACTAAAAATGAAGGATTACCTTCATCTGCATGGTTATTATTTATTGCAATTATCACTGCATTAATGGGTATGGGGTTAATAGGGCCTGTTTTACCAACTCTATCTTCTCAATTAGGAGCAAGTCCAAGTGAAGTTACTTTATTGTATAGTAGTTATAATCTTGTAATGGCTATTGGAGCATTGATTACAGGAGCTATATCTACAAGATTGGGTATCAAAAAAGCTTTACTTGTAGGAATTGTTATAATAGGTGTTTTTTCAGCTATTGCAGCTTTTGCAACTAATATCTGGACCATTATTAGCTTACGTGGTATTTGGGCATTAGGGAGTTCCCTTTTCTTTGCTACTGGGCTTGCTGCTATGGTAACTGTTGCAGGAGTTTCAAAAACAAAATCAATTGTTTTGTTTGAAGCTGCTGTGGGAATAGGTGTTGCAGCAGGACCATTAATTGGAGGAATACTTGGACAATTTTCATGGAGATATCCATTTATGGGAATTGGAGTAATGATGGCCATTGTTTTTTTACTATTATTTACTAAATTGCCCAATGTAAAGGAAGATATTGGTACAAAATCAAACACTTCTTTAAAAGAACCATTTCTTGCAATGAAAAATCGGCCGATTGCAGTTCTAGGAACTGCAAATTCTCTTTATAATTTTGGATTTTTTACTTTGTTAGCATATACTCCTTTAATATTAGGATTGGATCCATTTGATATTGGACTTATATTTTTAGGTTGGGGTGTTCTTCTTGGAATTTCATCTTATTTCATAGCTCCTCGTCTTGAAAAAAAATTTGGGACAATTAAACCATTATATATTATGTTAATTATATTCACAGCTCTTCTTTTAGTCATGGGCATTTTTACATCTAATTTGCTAGTTATATCTGGATGTATAATTGTTTCTGGATTACTGTTTGGAAATAGTAATTCTTTGTTTACTAATGCTGTAATGAATTCCTCTTCAATTGAAGCATCAACCACTTCTGCTGCATTTAGTTTTTTACGTATGATAGGTGGAGCTATTGCTCCTTTTTTAGCAGGAATCCTAGCTGAGATTTATGCTCCTAATGTACCTTTCATTGTTGGGAGTTGTTTTGTTATAAGCTCTATTATAGTTATAATGTTAAATAGGAACCACATTAATTTAAAACCTACAATTAAAACTGATAAATCAGACCAAACATTAAAAGTAAAAGATTTCATGGTTTCAAAAGTTATTTCTATAAAACCTGGTGCTGAAATTAAAGATTTACTAAAATTATTTGCTAAACATAATATTGGTGGAGTTCCTGTTGTTAATAATCAAAATAAATTGATTGATATGATAAGTGATGGAGACATTATACGATATCTAGCTCCAAAAGAATATTCTTCGCATGATTTTATATATAGTATTCTTATTGAAGAAGGAGAATCAGAACAAGAAGTTATTAATAATAAAATAACTGATAGTATTGATAATTTAATAACTAAAAGAAAATTATACTATTTAAATGAAAATGACATATTAGAGAAAGCTATTAGAATCCTATCTCAACATGAATTTAAAAAACTACCTGTATTGAACTCAGATAATCAAGTTATTGGTATTATTAGTAGAAGAGATGTTAATAATAATTTAATGAAGATTTTATCAAATATATAGGATAATATTGGATATATTATTTTTATATTATTTTTAAATCATTTAAATTATTTTTTTATATTTTTTATATTTTTTATTTATTCTTTTATTACTCTTTAATTGTTTTATTATTACTTTTTATTTATTCATTTTTTGCATTTTCTTTGTTTTTTTATTATTTTCATAGTAATAATAATTTTTTATAATTATAAAAGGATATAATGTCTTAATTTTACAATTATAACATTTAATAAACTTATTCTTTTAATTTAAGCTATTTTTTTAACTATTAATAAAACTTATATAATATGAAAAAAATATTATTTAATGATAGCTATTAACTGAATTTTAATAATTAGAAACATAAATATTTAAAATAATAATTTATGATATTAGATAAGGTGGATGGAATGGATTTAAATCTCAAAATTAATGATAAAGGGCATGCTGATATTGGTGGAGCAGATACTCTTGAGCTTGCAGAGGAATATGGAACTCCTTTGTATGTAATTGATGAAAATAGGATAAGGGATAATTATAAAAGAGTATATAATGCTTTTACTAAATATTATTCTGATTTTAAAATATTATATGCTTGTAAAGCTAATACTAATCTTTCTGTAATGAGAATACTAGAAGAAGAAGGCAGCTGTATTGATGCAGTTTCTCCTGGAGAAGTTTTTAATTCTTTAAAAACTGGATTTTCTCCAGAAAGAATTCTTTTCACTGGTAATAATGTTACTAATGATGAATTAAAATATATTGATGAAACTGGTGTTAGAATAAATTTAGATTCTATTTCTCAGTTAAAAAGATTAGCAGAAATTGTTAATCCTGAAGGATATAAAATTTCATTTAGAGTAAATCCTATGGTTGGTGCAGGACATCATGAACACTGTATCACTGGTGGAGAGATGAGCAAATTCGGTATCAAAGAAAGTGAGGCTGTAGAAGTTTATAATTTAGCTAAAGATATCGGATTTGAACCTATTGGGATGCATACTCATATTGGGTCTGGAATATTAGATCCAGAGCCTTTTAAACTTGCTACAACAGTTTTAATGGATATAGCTGGAAAAGTATCACAAGAAGCAGATATAGATTTTGAATTTTTAGATCTTGGTGGTGGTCTTGGAATACCTTATGAAGTGGATGAAAATTTACTTGATATTGACCCATTTGCAGAAGAAATTACTGGAATATTTAAATCAAAATTATCTGAATATGGGATGGATGGAATTAAACAACCTGCTATGTATATAGAACCTGGAAGGTATCTTGTTGGTGATACAACAGTTCTTCTAACTAGGGTCAATACTGTTAAAGAGAGTTATCGTAAGTTTATTGGTGTAGATTCTGGATTCAACACTCTTCTCCGTCCAGCAATGTATGGTTCATATCATCATATAGTTGTAGCTAATAAAGCAAATGAAACATCTGAAAATGGTGCAGAAATTGAAAAAGTTGATGTTGCAGGTAATGTATGTGAATCTGGAGATTTATTTGCAAGAGACAGACCTCTTCCTGTAATTGAAGAAGGAGACCTTCTTTCTATTATGAATGCTGGGGCTTATTCATTTTCAATGGCTTCTCAATATAATTCAAGACCAAGACCTGCTGAAATTCTTGTAAATAATGGTGAATCTGAAGTTATAAGAGAAAGAGAAACTTATGATGATTTATTTAGAAATCAAATCCTTCCTGAAAGATTAAAAAAATAATTGGGATTTATTTTTATAATAATGCAAAAATAAATGCAAAAAAATATTTATTGGAGAGATAAAATGGATTTATCAGGATTAAAATTCTCTAAAATGCATGGTCTTGGGAATGATTATGTTGTTATAAATGAATTCAATGAAGAAATAATTCCAGAAAATGAAAAGAATAGCTTTTCACTTGAAATTTGTAAAAGGGGATTTTCAGTCGGTGCCGATGGAGTGATTTTTGTTTGTCCTCCTACTGATGAAGGTCAAATAAAGTTTAGAATATTTAATGCCGATGGTAGTGAAGCAGAAATGTGTGGCAACGGTATTAGATGTTTTTCTAAATATGTATATGATAATGGTATCATTAAAAATAACAAAATTGATGTTGAGACTTTGGGTGGGTTGAAAAAAGTTGAAATAACTCCAAATGAGGAAAATAAGAATATATCTGATTTTTTTAAAGTAGATATGGGCATATCTACTTTTAAAACCTCTGAAATTCCAATGATAGCTGACACAGAAGAATTTTTGGATGAAAAATTGATAGTCAACAATGAAGAAATAGCTATGACTACTGTTAGTGTTGGAAATCCTCATTCTGTAATATTTGCAGAAAATACACAGGACATTGACTTAGATAATTATGGGCCTGCTATTGAAAACCATGAAGCTTTTCCTCAAAGGATTAATGTTCATTTTGTTGAAATATTGTCTAAAAATGAAATTAAGATTATTACTTGGGAAAGAGGTGCAGGTTTCACTTATGCGTGTGGGACTGGAGCTACTTCCTGTGCTTTAGCCGGATTTAAACTTGGTATATTAGATAATAATGTTTTGGTTCATCTTCCTGGTGGAGATTTGGAAATTGAAGTTTACGAAAAAGATGATGAGCTTGGAGCATTTATGAAAGGCGAAGCAAAATTAGTTTTTAATGGGGAAATGTTTTGAAAATATCCTTATTTCTAATTAATCCTTTAAATTAATTTTAATGATTTTTATTATTCATTAAATTTTCTTATATAGTATATTTTTTATAACAAATTTTTTTATTAATATATTATGATATAATGGTTTTTCCATATTTTCATGAATTCTTAAAAATCATAAAAAATATAAAAAGGCAAAATATATTAATACCTTCAATAAGAATATATTAATATTATCAAAGATAGGATAATTTTTCATAATTTTTATTTTAATATAAATTTTAAAAATACTTTTGAAATTATATCTATGATAGTGTAATTTTTAGATGTTATTATCTTTCCATTGATTAATAAATGTCTATATTACTATTTAATAAACTATAATTATACGAGGTTATTCAAATGCAAAGATCAAGAGGATCTAGAAGTAGATCAAGAAATAAAATGACTAAGGTTCCAAGACCTGGAAGATCTAATCCTATAACTAGGAAAATTCAAAAATTCAATAATGATGATTTAGTGCATATTATAATTGACCCTAGTGTACATAGAGGTCAACCACACACCAGATTCCATGGGAAAACTGCTAAAGTAATTGGATATAAAGGAAATGCTTATATTTTATCATTAAATGATGGTAATAAAGCTAAAGAATTGATTGTTAGGCCAGAACACTTAAAACCACAAGAGTGATTCTAATGATAGGGAAGAAAGCATTAGAAAATGAGCCAATTCCTGCAGCTAAAGTAAAAGAAATTTTAGAGGATTTCCAAGAAACTTATGAATTAAGTTATGAACAAAACTTAACATTGGATCATGTTACAAAATTTAACAAACTTTCTTTAGAAGATACTGAGGAATTGATAGAAAAATTAGAGGGTATTGTTAAGAAAAAGCATGCAGTAAGAATTGCTGATTTAATGCCTAAAGATTTATCTGATTTAAGGCTTTTATTTGCTAAAGAGAGAATTCCTATAAAAAAAGAAGAATTAGAAGATATTCTTTCTATTGTTGATGAATATAGGTTTGATGAATAAATTTAAAATTAATTCATTTAAGTTTAATAATTATCTAATAGTTTGTTTTTTTAAATTTAGACTATTAGATTTTAAAATGCTCTTTATTATATATAATTTATATTAATTTTCGACTATTTTTTGGATATATTTTCTATTATATTAGATTTTTGATATATAATATAAAATTTATCTTTTAAATAGGGGTATGCTCTCTTCTTTTTATTTTAATTTACTTATTTTTTATTAGCTAATGTATGTTTATGAACAAATAAATATCTTAAAATACTTTTTTATCTATGGAATTATTATTTTTAATATCTATAAATATTTTTAAATTATCATAATTATATTTTAACATTATTTAACATTTATAAAAATTTTTAAATATATTTTGCTAATTTATAATTATATAGAAAAGTATTAAATGTAATAGAAACAATATGAAGATAAGTATAACTTAATATATTCTAAATTTAAACAATTTTCACATAAAAATATCATAAAGATATTAATTTAACTATTATAAATAAAACTATTGTAAAAATTGAATTTAAATAAATAATTTCATAAATAATATAAAAATAATATAAAAATAATTTCATAAATAATTTAAAACATAAATAATTTAAAAATAATTTAAAAATAATTCAGAAATAATTCAGAAATAATTCAAATATAATTTAAAATCTTAAAACTATCTATTGATTTATATAATTCAAAATCTATGCTTAATGTTGTGATTAAATGGAAGATGATGCAGTAATATTAGATTATTTGCCTTTAGGATATGTAAAAGAAAATATGTCTAACTTCAAAAAAAAGCCTGTTGCTCAGGCTATTGGAATTGAAAACTTTACCTTATTGGAATTAATTCCAAAAGACAATGTTGACTTAGAAATTCATGAAAATGTTTATATTGGTGCAGGAAAAAGAGATAAAATAAGTAGGGTTAAAGGTAAACTCGATTTTGAAAATTTAACTGCAACAAGTAGGATTGAGATTGATTATGTTATTAATGAAATAATAATGAGTCATGAAGATAAGTACATTAAATGGATTAATGAAGCAGGTCCATTGAGTACACGATTAAATAAATTAGAATTGTTGCCAGGCATAGGTAAAAAACATATGTGGGCTATAATTGAAGCAAGGGAAGAAAAACCATTTGAAAGTTTTGAAGATTTAAAGGAAAGGGTTCCTTTACTTAAAGACCCTGTAGATAGTATAGCTAAAAGAGTCAAGATGGAACTCGATACTACTCAACCAAAAAGAGGTAAAAATAAATATCGTGTTTTTACTCAAACTCCTAGAAGACAAGGTTCAAGAAATAGGGGACGACAAACAAGAAGTAAACCTAGAAAAAGAAATTAATAAATAACCATAATTTTATTTTTCTTTATATTTTTAATTCTTTTATTAGTATTTACCAAACATTTTTTTAAAAATTATTTTACTCAATTTTTAATTATTTAATTAGATAATTTAGTTAAATTTTCTTTTAAACTCAATAGTTTATAAATGATTATGATATATATTATTTTACCCAGATAATCACTTATATTATCATTTTCATGCTAGTTTTTAAATTAATTTATTTATCATGTTATTTATTTATAAAATATAAATTTTAAATATGAAATTAATAATTTAATAAATATTTAAAACAATATTATAAAATAAATAAAATAAATAAAATAAATAAAAAATATTGTAAAATATATTCATATAACTATATTGGATTGAAGTGATATTTTGAAAAGTAATGAAGAAAATATAAATAAAAATTCTTTAGCTAATGAAACTAAAATAATACTTCAAAAACACGGTATTCGATTAAATAAAAATCTAGGTCAAAATTATTTAATTGATGATTTTAAGAGAAAAAAAATAATCAATTTTGCTGAAATTTCTAAAAGAGACACCATTCTTGAAGTTGGTCCAGGAATCGGAACACTAACAATAGAAATGTCTAAAAGTGCTAAAAAAATTATAGCTATTGAACAGGATAATAAAATATTTAAAATTTTATCTGAAAGAGTTAAGGATGAAGAAATTGATAATATAGAAATAATTAATGAAGATGCATTAAATGTTGACATATCTATCTTTTCAGAGTGTAATAAGATAGTTTCCAATTTGCCTTATCAAATATCTTCTCCAATCACATTTAAGTTTTTAGAATTTGATTTTGATTTAGCTATCTTAATGTATCAAAAAGAATTTGCTAATCGTATGATTGCTAAAACTGGTGAAAAAAATTATTCAAGGCTTTCAGCAATGTTACATTTTAAAACTGATATTAATTTTTTGGATAATGTGTCTCCTCAATCTTTTATACCTCAACCAAAAATTTATTCCTCAGTTATAAAACTAACTCCTATAAAAAATGAAAAATATTTTTTAAATATGGAAAATGAAAGAGATTATTCAAAAATTTGTAAAGCAATTTTTCCTCATAAAAATAAGAAAATTAGGAATGCTTTAATCGATTCAAGGAATATTTTGGGATACAATGATAAAAAATCATTGAAATGCCTATTAGATTCTAATTCTAGTTTAGAGCCTTTTTTAGCTAAAAGAGCTGTAAAAACTTCTCCTGAAGAAATATTAGAATTGACTAATTTGATTAAACCAATTATAAAATTATAATTAATAAAATTTTTAATCATAATTAATAATGGATTGTTATCTAAGATAATCAAAACATGAATTTAAAGGGATATGGGGAATATAAAAACATTTTTGAGAAATATATAAAGAATTAAATGTTGGAGATAAAATATGGATGTGGGGAAATAAATGAAAGTTGGAGAGTTTAATATTGAAACAGAAGATATGGTTTATGAACCATCAGATGATAGTTTTCTTTTAATCGATAATTTAAATATTAAAACTGGTGAAAAAGTTCTTGAAATAGGAACTGGATCGGGTATAGTTGCGATGTATGCATCAAAAATTGCTGATGAGGTTTTAGCTACGGATATTAATTTCAATGCTATTGAACTTGCAGAAAGAAATCTTTTAGCTAACAAAATTAAAAATGTAAAATTACTTTTTGGAGACTTGTTCGAACCAATAAAAGCAGATTTTGAAAGTGAACAAAATTTTGATGTTATTTTGTTTAATACTCCATATCTTCCAACAGATGAATGTGAAATTTTAGAAGATAATTTAAATTATGCTTTTGATGGAGGATTAGATGGAAGAAAAATAATCGATCCTTTTTTAGACCAAGTTAAAAATTATTTAAAGAAAGGGGGAAGAATTCAAATGATTCAATCTTCACTTTCTAATATTGAACAAACTTTATTAAAACTAGAAGAATTAGGATTTTTAACAGAAATTACAGCTAGTGAGAAGTTTTTCTTTGAAGAAATAGTTTTAATAACAGGTTTTTTAGATTAATTATATAATTATTAATATATAAAAATAAAATAAATAGCTAAATATATAAAATAACGGAAATATCAAATATATAAAAATAAAATAAATAGCTGAATATATAAAAATAAATGAAATTAAAATTTTCAAATTCGAAAATAAAAAAATAATAATGTATATGTTAATTACAATATTAATTAATTATATAATTCTAATCCAATTATAATTATATTTTTTTTTATCATATTTTTTTATTAAAAGTTAATTTTTTATTAAAATTAACCTGTAACAGTCACTTTTAACATTTTATCGCCTTGTTTTACGGAATTAACTATATCCATTCCAGATATAACTTTTCCAAAAACAGTATGGACTCCATCAAGGTGAGGTTGTGGGGAGTGAGTTATGAAAAATTGGCTTCCTCCAGTATCTTTCCCTGCATGTGCCATAGATAAAGCACCAGTTCCATGTTTATTATCATTTATTTCACATTTAATTGTGTAACCAGGACCACCTGTCCCATTTCCTTTTGGACATCCGCCTTGGATTACAAAATCATCAATAACCCTATGGAATGTTAACCCGTCGTAAAATCCTTCTTTAGCTAATTTTTCAAAATTAGCAACAGTATTTGGTGCATCTTTTTCAAATAATTCTAATTCTATGTTACCTTTTTCAGTTTCAATTATTGCTTTTTTCATGATATCACAAATTTGATTTAATTTGAAATTTAATAATGTAAAATATTATTTTTATAAATATTTTATATATTTTTTAAGAATATTTTATAATATTTTTATAAATATATTATAATATTAAATTATTTTATATATTTTTCTAGATAATATTATAAACAGGTTTATTAAAAATATATCATTAAATATTATGTTTGTTATTGTATATTTAATTTTGTATTTTTGATTAAATTAAGTATAATTATATAAATGAATAAAAATAAAAATGTTATTTATATTGAGGAATAAGAATGAATAATAAGGAAATTATAGATTTAGATTCAAAATATATTATGCAAACTTATGGACGCCAACCAATTGCTTTAACTCATGGGGAAGGAGTTCTTATTTGGGATGCCGATGGAAATCAATATACTGATTTTTTTGCAGGGATAGCTGTAAATGCACTTGGTCAATCTCACCCAAAAATCATAGAAACTATTCAAAAACAAGCAGAAAAACTCATTCATGCTTCTAATGTATATTATACAGAAGAACAAGTAAAACTTGCAAAAAAATTAGTTGAAATAACCATATTTGATAGAGTTTTTTATGCAAATAGTGGGGCTGAAGCTAATGAAGGAGCTATAAAGTTAGCTAGAAAATACACTGGTAAAGGAGAGATTATAGCTACAAATAATTCTTTTCATGGAAGAACTCTAGTCACTGTCACTGCTACTGGTCAGGATAAATATAAAGAACCTTTTAAACCACTGCCTCCAGGTTTTAAACATGTTCCTTTTGGGGATAGTAAAGCAATAGCTGATGCTATTAGTGAAGATACTGCAGGAATACTTATAGAAGCTATTCAGGGGGAAGGTGGGGTTATTGTTCCTCCAGAAAATTATTTAAAAGAAGTTGAAGCTATTTGTAGAGAGAAAGATGTTCTTCTTATTTTAGATGAAGTTCAAACAGGATTTGGTCGAACTGGTGAAATGTTTGCCTATGAATTGTATGGAATCAAACCAGATATTATGACAATAGCTAAAGCTTTGGGTAGTGGTTATCCTATTGGTGGAATTTTAGCTAGAGGAGAAGTAGCTAATGCTTTTGATTATGGGGATCATGGTTCAACTTTTGGAGGGAATCCTTTAGGATGTGCTGTTGCAATGACAGTTATTGATACAATAAAAGATGAAAATCTATTAGAAAACTCAAAAACAGTTGGAAAATATCTTAAAAATAAATTAAATCAATTAAAGGAAAAATATGATTTTATAATTGATGTTCGTGGCTCTGGTTTGTTCTTAGCTGTCGAAATTAATCGAGAATCAGCAGAATTTGCTAATAAAATGAGGGAAAAAGGATTTTTGATAAATTCAACAGCTGGAAATGTTCTAAGATTTGCGCCACCTCTTATAATAACTACTAATCATGTTGATCATATGATTGTAGCATTAGATGAAGTGTTTTCTGAGATTTAGATATTATTTTTATATAATAATATCTATTAATATTTAAATAGAAAGGATTATTAAAAATATTAAATTTTAAATATTATTAATAAAACCTAAATACTGATGGATTTTATTTAATATTTCTCCAAAAATATAATTAACCTACTCCAATAACATCTAACTCTTTACAAATAGCTTTTGTTCCCAATATCTCACTAACACTTGGGGTTGTTCGATCATCATCACTTGAAATTAGTTCTTTTATATATAATCCGCCTTGTGTTTTTACGGTCATTTCAAATTTCTTAGAAGTAAGGGGTTTAGTTGAAAGTTCTTTAACTTCTCGTTGTCTTATTTTGTCAGCTCTTCTATGAGCTACTCTTTGAGGAGTTTGTTGATCAATTATTGTTTTTTCTAATCTTTCTTTTAGTTTAGCTAATTGCTCATCACTAATATTATCCTCACATTCTACTAATGCACGATAAATTTTAAAGGTATCTGGAGATGAAACTTTAATTTCGGCCTTTTTTTTCCTATCTGTGTATTTTAAATCTATGTATTCTGTTTTTCCTTTTGAATGTTCATTAACTTCTTTAGCTAACTTTTGAAGATCTAATTTTCTAATTTTGGGTTCTTTTATTTCAAGAACAAATGGACGGCCTGTTCCAAGCATTTTTACATCAATATCTTCTCTTCCAGCACCATGAAACTTAGCTTCATATCCTCTTGTTTTATCTAGAAAAATTTCTGAAATTAACTCTTCTACAGACTCTTTATACATCTTTCCTGTTCCACCACATTCACTGCAACCTTTACCTTTACATTTTCTGCAAGGCCATTTAGTTTGGGGAATGCCACGAATTAATTTCCTGTATCTACCCTCTATAAATATTGGATTTATCTGTATTCTTATTTTAATAGCTGATAAATCGTTTGATTCAGATTTTTGACTGTTATCATCATTATTATCTTTATTTTCCTGAATTAATTTTCTTAAATCAACCATAATTACAATATCTGGATTATCAAAATCTACTTCTTTATTTAACTCTTTTTCAAGTAATTTCCCTATTTCCCGATTAATTTCTTTTTTAATATTTTCAACATCTAAATCTAAAGCTTCATTTAACCATTCATCCCTATTTAATATTTCTTCAGGTATTTTTGATCCGATTAAAAATGTATCAAACTCTAAGTTTAGATAATCAATCTTCCCTTGGATTCTTTCTAAAATATTTCCATTTTTAATGTTTTCATCTATTTTAAATAGGATATCATTACATGTTTCACATTTTGTTTCTTCATCACCTTTTTTAGATTCAATAGAAATTTTTTCTCGAATTAATTTTCCTTTTTCCTCATTTCCATCAGCTTCTGAAGATTCAATCATATTTGAAAACTTTCTTCCAAGGCAACGATTACATATATTTCCATTATTTAGTTCAACAAGTTTATTTGCTTTTAAATATACATTTTGGTCCATGATATCATTCTTTTTGAAAAATATTATTAGAAAATCATTTTATCTATTTCATTAATTATTATTTTATTAAATAAAATTAAAACTACTAATAATAATATATTTAATATTTGTAATATTTATTGAAATTAATTAAAATCAGCTTATTAAATTTAAATTATATATAAGGTAAAATATGGAATAAATAAAATTAAATTAATTATCTAAATTAATTATCTAAATCATTAATCAATGTCTTCGATTGTTGACTCAATTACAACTTTTCCATTAATAACATCTAATTTAACAAGGGTCATAAGGGAGGATCCAGTAGTTTCTTCTACAATAGCTTTCCCATCACCTTTTTCAACAATAGCTATTGATTCAACTATTTCAACACCTAAATTTTGAAGAGCTTTAATAATGGCTATATAAGTTCCACCAGTACTTACAACATCATCAATAAGAAGAATTTTGTCTCCTTTTTTTAATGAGTTGATGTATAAATTTGCTTCACCATATCCTGTTTTTTGAAATACTGGAACTTCTCCAGTAAGCCCATATTCTCTTTTTCTAATAACTACAAATGGTATGCCTGTTTCAAGTGATAGGGCAGTAGCTAGATGAATCCCCATGGCTTCAACACAAACTATTCTGTCAATGTTTAAATTAGCTTTTTCTTTTATAATAGCTACTATTTCTTTCAATACTTCTGGCTTCATTTCAGGAATTCCGTCTGTTACTGGATGAACGAAATAATTGTATTCTCCTTTTTTTACAATTGGAGATTCTATTAATGTTTTTTTTAATTCTTCTAGCATTGTTTTTACCCCTTAATTTCATGAATAATATAGAATAATGATAATTAGATAAATATGAATATATTATTATTTCTATTATTATTTTTATTATTATTTTATTAATACTGAATTATAATCAAATTTTTATAGTATTAAATGTTATACTAATTTTATAGTCTAATTTTAAAATCATTAATTATTTATTTAAAGATAAATAAATATATTTTTATATATTATTATATTATAATTTTTATAATAATAAATTATAATTTTTTTATAATAATATTATAATTTTTATAAATATTTATATATAAATATAAAATGCTATTAGTATAATAAATGTTAATGTTAGTATTATAAGGTTATATAATTATTTAGTATTTTATAAGAGCTATATAATTAATATTTTTTAAATATTTCATAATTTTCAAAAACTTCAATTTTTTGACAGTTTCGTATTTTAATTATTATTTATTTATTATTTACAATTTTATTATTAATTTATAATCAAAAATCCTGGTCTGGTGATTAAATGTTAGGAAATTTAGGGAAAAGTCTTACTAATACAATGAAAAAATTAGCAGGAATGACCGTCATCGATGAGAAAACTATTAAAGAAGTTGTTAAAGACATTCAAAGAGCTTTAATTCAGTCTGATGTTAACATATCTTTAGTATTAAAATTATCAAAAAGAATTGAGGATAGAGCCCTTAATGAAAAACCACCAAAAGGAATTACTCCACGTGAACATGTTATCACTATTGTTTATGAGGAAATGGTAAACCTTCTTGGAAGTGAGCCACATGAACTTGAAATAGTTGATAAACCTTTTAAAATAATGTTCTTAGGTTTACAAGGAAGTGGTAAAACAACAACTATTGGAAAATTATGTAGATTTTTACAGAAAAAAGGTTTTTCACCAGCTGTTGTTTCTACAGATACTTGGAGGCCAGCTGCTTATGAACAACTAAAACAGCTAACTGAAGAAATGCAAATATCTCTTTATGGCGATCCTAACAATAAAGATGCTGTTGATTTAGCTGAAAAAGGACTTAAAAAATTTAAAAATCAAAAAATAATTATTTTTGATACTGCAGGAAGACATAAAGAGGAAAAAGACCTTCTTGAAGAAATGGAAAAACTTTCGTCTGTAATAGAACCAAATGAAGCTATGTTAGTCATCGATGGAACTATTGGTCAACAGGCTGGAGAACAAGCTAAAGCATTTGCAACTACTACTGATGTTGGTTCAATTGTAATCACAAAACTTGATGGTTCTGCTAAAGGTGGAGGTGCTCTTTCAGCTGTTGCTGAAATTGGCGCTCCAATTAAATTCATTGGTACTGGTGAAAGAATAGATGACTTCGAAGTTTTTGACCCTGAAAGATTTATTTCACGTTTACTTGGAATGGGTGATATTAGAAGTCTAATTGAAAAAGCTGAAGAAGTTGTGGATGAAGATGTAGCTGCAGAAACAATGAATGCTATGTTAAGTGGTAAATTCACAATAAAAGATATGGAAAATCAATTTGAGATGATGAATAAAATGGGTCCAATGAAACAAATTATGAACATGATTCCTGGGCTTGGTGGAAAAATACCTAAAGAAGCTTCTCAAATGACTGAAGATAAAATAAACAAATATAAAATTATAATGTCTTCTATGAGCAACTATGAAAAAGAAAATCCAAAAGTCATTAAACAGTCTAGGGTAATGAGAATTGCAAAAGGCTCTGGAGTTAAAAATGAAGAGGTTAAAGAGCTTTTAAAGTATTATAATAATACAAAAAAGGCAATGAAAGGTATAGGTAAACGTGGAATGGGCGGAGGATCTATGGGTCGTCTGATGGGTCAATTTATGAGATAATTTTTTTCTATGAATTTTCCTTATTTTTTCTCATTTTTCATGATTTTTAAATTTATTATTATGTCGATTTAATATGTCACTATATGATATGAATATTCAAAAAGCTGTAAATGCTATTAAAAAAAGAAATGCTAAAAATATTGGGCTTCAATTTCCAGAGGGTCTTAAAACTCAGGGAATAAATATTGCAAAGATTCTTGAAAAGGAAACTGGGGCAAATATTATAATTTCTGGAGATCCTTGTTTTGGGGCTTGTGATGTAAGTGATAACAAAATGGGGGATATTGTTGATTTAATTATTCATTATGCACATACTCCTCTTCCAATTAATTATAATGTTCCGATATTATTTATTGAGGCATATTCAAGTGTTGATATTTATAAATCTCTTGATGAATCTCTAGATTTAATAAAAGATTATTCAAAAATCGCTATAGCAACTACAACACAACATTTAAATCTAATAGATGAAATAAAAGATTATTTAGAGGATAATGGAAAAGAAATTGTTTTTGGATCTTCTAAAAGTACTCTTAAGGGCCAGGTATTAGGTTGTAATTTTTCTTCTATAAAAAATCTTGATGCTGATGCATTTCTTTTTGTAGGTAGTGGAAACTTTCATCCATTAGGTATTCATCTTTTTACTAAATCTCCTGTAATAGCAGCAGACCCTTACATGGGTGAGGCTAGAAATATAGAAGAATTTGCCGATAAAATTTTAAGAATAAGGTTCGCAAGAATAACCAAGGCAAAAGATGCAAAGAAATGGGGTATATTAATCTCTTCTAAAGAAGGGCAATATAGGTTTGAATTGGCCAAAAAAATAAAGAAGGAACTTAACAATGATGGAATGGAGGCTTATTTTATAATGATAGATAATATAACTCCTGATTCATTATTGCATTACATGGATTTAGATGCCTTTGTAGTTACAGCTTGTCCAAGAATCGCTATTGATGACTCTCAAATGTATAAAAAACCATTAATAACTCCTCAAGAATTGGAAATTGTTCTTGATAAAAGGAAATGGGAAAATTATCAACTTGATGAGATATTATTCCATGAAAAAGATAAATATTAATTTTTTAGATAATTAATTTAGTATTATCAGATAATTAATTTAGTATTATCAGATAATTAATTTATTATTATCAGATAATTAATTTACTATTATAAGATAATTAATTTAGTTTTATTAGATAATTAATTTGATATATAATTTAAAATTTGTTTGTTAAATGTTTTATATAAAATCTTTAGTTTATACACAATTAATATATATGATGAAATTCAAAATTTATAACTTGCAACAGTATATTATGTAGAAATAAATTTTATAGAAATATATTTATAGAAATAAATTTTAAAAATTCTATATACTAAAAAATTTAATGCAATCAAAAATTTAATCTAATTCCGTTGAATATAATTAAAAATAAAGATATCAAGGGGTTTATTTTATTATCTATCTTATTAAATTTCATTAAAATTCTTATTTTTAGAGGTATAAACATGAAAGTAAAATCTGGAGACTTTGTAATGCCGGGAGATATTCTTGGTGTTAGTGAACAATTTTTGCCTGATAAATGGACTTATGATGATGAAGGTTATATAAGAGCATCTGTTTTAGGAACAGTTGATATTAATTCTTCGAATAAAAAAGTTTCAATACTTCCATCTTCAGGGAATCCTGCAGTTTTAAATGTAGGCGATAGTGTCTATGGGGAAATTACTGATGTTCGTGGTCAAAGAGCAATGATAAATGTTCAAAAAATGAAAAATAATGATAGAAAATTGGCTCTTCCTTATATGGCAGCAATACATATATCTCAGGTTAAAAAAGGATATTTGGATAAATTAACTGATGCCTTTAGAATTGGAGATATTATTGAAGCTAAAGTATCAAAAATAATGGGAGATAATTTAGACCTTAATACTGAAAATGAGGAAGATGGTGTTGTAAAAGCTATGTGTACTCGTTGCCGCGCATATATGATACCAACTGGTAGAAAAGATGAAGTTTACTGTGAAGTCTGTGATAAAAAAGAAAAAAGAAAGATTTCTACAAACTATGATTGCTGAGGAATAAAAAGAACTTTTGAGATTTTATATTAGTAATTTTTTGCATAAATTTTTCATTTATGATGTTTCTAGAATATTTCTCATAATTTGTTATATTTTTGATTAATTTTAAATATACATTTTTTATTAAATAAGATTTTTATTAACTGATATTTTTATTAAATAAGATTTTTATTAACCGATATTTTTATTTACTGAATTAAATTAATAATATTTCTATTAGTAATTTTTATATTACTTATTATTTAATTTATTTTAGCTATTATTTATTGATGATTTATAGGATGATAAGATGGATGATATTGAGATTTTAAGAAGTACAAAATTAGAACTTGAGATAATGATTCCTGGTGAAAGCCATACCATTTGTAATGCTCTGAGAAAAATTCTCATGGAAGATGAAGATGTTGATTATGCTGTTTATGGTATTGACCACCCTTTAATTGGTGAGCCAATAATAACAATCAAAGTTAAAAGAACTAAAGATCCTAAAAAAGCACTATTAAAAGCTTCAAATCAATTAAAAGAACAATCAAACGAGTTTAAAAAACTTGTAGAAGCAATATAATTGTGTATTTCAATTTATAATATATTATTGATTATATATTATTGATTATATATTATTGATTTGTATTTTATTTTATGGTAGTAAATATTCTATTTAGTTTAATTTAGCTATTATTTATTATTGGCTTAAGTTTATTGTTAGCTAATATTTTATTATTATGTGCTATTTATATTATTTTTAATTTTTCCAATTATTTTTTTTATATTATGTAAATCATATTTTGGTTTATAATTAATGTTTGTTGGGATATAATTGTCTGATTACAAAAAACCTTCTATAACTGTTGATATAATTATTTTTAATGAAAATCATAATGATTTTAGAAAATCAATTAGAAATAATGAATTTATTTTAATTAAAAGGAAAAACAACCCATACAAAGATCACTGGGCAATTCCTGGCGGATTTGTTGATTATGGGGAATCAGTTGAATGTGCTGCTTTAAGAGAAGCTAAAGAAGAAACAGGGATTGATATTAAAATTTGTGAATTGTTTGGTGTTTATTCTGATCCAAAAAGGGATCCTAGGGGCCATACAATAACTATTGTTTATTTGGCTATGGGGAATTTTGATAATATAAAAGCAGGTAGTGATGCTTCAGATTCATTTATTTCATCATTTAATGATATAATTGACATTGATCTTGCTTTTGACCATAATAAAATATTATCTGATGTTTTCAATAGATTAAAATGATTTTATACTAATATAAATTTATAAAATTCTTCAATAATCAATTTTTCATGTAATTATATTAACCATTAATTAAATTTAATATGAATAAATTAATATAATATAACCAATTAAAATATAACAAAATTAATATATAAAAAAATTTTAACAGTAGAATTTTAATGGAATTAAGCTTTCAATATAAAAATTTTTTAAATAAAATTTTTTAAGTTTTAATATAGATAATACTTTTAATAATTTCAAATATTATTTATATTTATTAATTATATATTATTTTGGGATTTTAGGATTATTATTAAAAATTATATTATTAGGAGGAATATTATGGAGTTTTGTCCTAAATGTGGGGCTATGATGCTTCCAAATGGTGATAAATTTCAATGTAAATGTGGATATTCAAAGGATTTAACTGAGGAAGATGCTAGTCAATATGAGGTTAATGAAAAAGTTGATGCAAAAGATAATGTAATAATGAAAGGGGAAGAAATTAACACACTCCCTACAACAAAAGCTACATGCCCTAAATGTGGACATGAAAAAGCTTCTTGGTGGTTACAACAGACTCGTAGTGCTGATGAAGCAGAAACTAGATTTTTAAGGTGTTTAAATTGTAAACATACTTGGAGAGAGTATGATTAATTATTTATCTTAGAATTATTAGCTTTTATTAATTTTTCAGTTACATATATTAATTTATCTTGTTTTATATTAAATGAGGTATGTTTCTACTAATTAAATTCATATTCATTTTTTTATTTTAACTATTTATTCTTTTTAAAATACTATTTTTTTTCATTAAATAGTCAATTTTATATTTTTCCCTATTGGGAATTACAATTTATTTGATTTTATTGTTATATACTGGTTAAATTTCAATTTAGACTTATTAGCTAAAATATTAATTATTAAATATTAAAAATTTAAATATAAAAAAATTTTATCAATAATTAATTTTATCAATAATTAATTTTATTATTTTAATTATTATAGATATGAAAAATTGCCCCTATTATCATTATATGAGAATTTATTTAATATTTCAATATAAATTTATGCTATTGATTTATATATCATAAGTTTTTATAGTTAATTAAAAACTAATATATTGTTCTAAATATATTTTTAAAAAATTTTTTAAAAAATTTAATTTATATTAAAAAATAATCATATTTAATGGTATTTTAAAAAATAATAAATATCTTAAAATTTTGTTGAGGAAATCCAATGGCTGATTCCAAAAAAAATTCTGATGATGAATCAATTTTTGATAAAGTTGTTTCATCTATTAATAAAATTGATGAATTTGATAATGAAAATAAATCAGATGAAGAAAAAAAAGAAGTCAATAATGAAAAAAAAGAGAAAAATTCTGATGATGAACTTTTTTTAACTTCTAAAACAGACGAAATTCTTTCAAATGATTTTAAACGTAAATTCCCATTTTTAGCAATAATTGGTATTGTATTGGGTATAATTATTATTTTAGCAGGTATTTTTCTTATTTTAGGTGCTTCTGAAAGAGTTGTTGATAGTGTTGCATCAGGTGAGACTGGAACATTAGCTATTTTTGTAATATTTTTGGGAATTGTGATATTGGGGGCATCATCACTTGTAATTTTATCAAAAAATAGTCCTATTTCTGATAAACTTGATAATTTAGAGGATTTAAAATTATTGGATGAGGATGAGGATTCAAAAAGAAAAAATAATTCAAAAAATAAGGATTCAGATGAAACTGTTGATAAATCTAAAGGTGAATATGCTGATTTAGATAATGAAACAAAAAAAACTTCTAAATTAAATAATTCAGATGATTTTAAAAAGTTTAAAGAACTTGATGAAGATGGAAACGAAATTTCAAGTAATGATAGGGAAAATAATGATAAAAAATATGATATTTTAGATATTGATGGAGAATTATCTAATTCAAGTCATGCCAAATCTGATTCTCATGATGATAAAGGATCTAAGGAGCATTTAATTCAAGATACCAATGACATTAATTTAACAGATGGCAAAATTATTTCAAAAGAAGATTCTAACGAAATTTCATCAAATAATACTTCTTTAAATGTTGATTCTGATAATGATATTAAAAATAAAGAACATAAAAAAGAAAATTCTGATGAATAATTAATTATAAATTATCATATTGTCTTATATTTTTTAAATTATTCTATTTAGATCATATTTTTGAATTATAAAATTTATTTTATAATTTATAAATTATATCATTTATTTTATAATTTTTGATAAATTAGATAAATATAATTAGTATATTATAAATTTTTAAATTATATTATCGATTTTGAAAATTTAAATTCTAATTCATAAAACTTTAAAAATCTATATATCTATAAATATGATGAAGAACTATCATATATATACATTATACATGGTGAATAACATTGAACACATTGTTATCAATAGATTAGAATAATTATTATATATATTAAAATTATCCTACCTATATTAAAAATGGATTTATATTAAAATAATTTTTTTATTTATTATTAAATACAAGTTAATGTTATTTAAAGTCTTAAAACAGTTAAAGAGATGATTTTAAAATGTTTAAAGCGGAATTAAGTAATCCCAATATTTTAAAAACAAGTTTTGATGCTATTTCATCTATTGTTGATGAAGTACAAATTCAAACTGATAGTGAAGGCATTAGATTGGATGCCCTAGATCGTAGTCATATCACATTTGTTCATTTAGAACTCAAATCAACTTTATTTGATGAATATGTATGTGATGAACCAGAAAAAATCAATATTGATACTGATGAGTTTGTTAAAGTTTTAAAACGTTCTAAAAGTGATGATAGAGTAATAATGTCTCTTGATGAAGGAAGTTTCATTATAACTTTTGAAGGAGAAGCTAAAAGAACTTTTAAAATCAGATTAATTGATATAGATCAGGAACCACCATCACCTCCAAAATTAGACCACCCAACTCAATTTGAGATTCCATTTGCCCTTTTAAAAGATTCTATTGCTGATATTGATATATTTTCAGACAAAATATCTTTAAAAGTAGATAATGAATACTTTAGGGCTGGTGCTGAGGGTGAATTTGGAGATGCGAATATTGAATATTTGCATGGAGAAAAAATCGAAAATGATGCTAAATCTGTATTTTCTCTTGAAAAAATTAGGGAAATGTTAAAAGCAGATAAATTTTCTGATATTGCTGTCATTAAACTTGGAGATGACATGCCTCTTGATCTTAAACTTAAAATGATTTCTGATGATGGAGAACTTAGTTTTTTACTTGCTCCAAGAATAGAAGCTGAAGATTAGCTCAGTTTCTAATTTACATTTTATTTGTTTCATTTTTGCTTTATTTATTTAATTATTTTATTTTAACTCATTTAATTTTTTTAATTCAGCATATGGTGGTGTTTAATACTGCTTTTATTGAATTTAGATTTATTGGATAAATATTTATTATAATTTGAATTTTTAAAATTAATTTCAAAATATAAAAATATTTTAATATGCACAATTTAATAAATGTTAAAATTTAATCCTAATATAAGAATATAATTTTCATAAATAAATAAAATATAAAAATTATATTAAATAATATTAAAAATAAATTAGAGATGATTACTTTTGGAAGATCAATTTTTTGCTAAATTACGTGAAATACAAAGAAAAGAACGTGCAAATAGTTCATTAGCTAGGGTAGGGACTGATTTTTATAAAAGAACTCATAGATATTTAGATAATATTAGGGAAATTGCTGTAAATGATCCTTTTTCTGAAGAAAGTGACTTATTAAAGAATGCTCAAAGAGTAGCTACTGAAATTTGTGAGATTAGAGAACATAAGATTGCTGATGCAGCTGTCATGAATATACATAGATCTTATCATCTTTTTCAGGGGAAACCCCAATTCGATTTAATTGATACAACACCTCTAAACATTACTGATGAGGAGGAAAAACTCTATTTTTCATTTGTCGATGTTTTAAAAGCTCATAGGAGATCTATATCTTTAGATGAATTAACAACTGATGATAATATTCAGGTAAATAATTTGGATTCTGAATCTAATTCAGAGGCTAATTCTAATGCTAAATCTGACTCACTAAATAAAGATTCTAAAAAAATTAATAATGATAATGTTTCAGATTATAGTTCAGCTAGTATAATAGATAATAATAAAGTTATTACTAATAATTATGATAATAAAGTTATTACTAATAATAATGATAATAAAGTTTTTAATAATAATATTGATAAAAATAATGGTGAGGATGATAAGGTTCTTAAAAGACTTAGAACCATTAAATCAGCAAAAATTATAGCTGATGAATCTGTTGAAAATATTGAAAAGCAGATAAATTCTCCAAATACTTCTTTTTCAAATAATAAATCTTTAGATGAGTCAAAAAATGAAAATAACATTATTAAAGATTTAAAAATCGAAAATTCAACTGAAATTGATAAACCTAAAACTTCCAAAACTATTAATAATGGTAATAATACGAATAATATTAATAAAAATTTAAAAACTAAACAAAAGTCTGAATTATCCAATATTATTGGTAATGAGGATGATCAGTTCGTTGATTTGGATTCATTGAATGTTAATGAATCTAATTTTCCCGATAATTTTATTGATTCAAATAATTCTAAATCAACAGTCGATAAGATAGCTAATGTAATGATTTTAGTATTTTCGGAGATTAATTCTATCATGGGAGTTGATAAGAAGATTTATGGTCCATTCAAGCCTCAAGATATTGTTGTTCTACCTGATATTAATGCTGAAATTTTAGTTAAGAATAAAATGGGGAGAATGGTTAAAAGCTAGATTTTTATAATTTTTAATTAAATATTTTAACATTTAGTTAAATATTTAATAAGATAATCGTTTATTATTATTTTGAAAATTTTTATCTTTCCATTAAATTTAAATATAGATTAAAATAATATATTATATTAATATCTATTATTTAAATGAAAAGTTTATTATTAATTTTTTATAAAATACTAAAACTTATTTGGTTTTATTAAGCTTAAATCATTTAATTTAATGCTTTGGTGATATGTTTTTCTTTAAAATTAATATATTGCTTTTTTAAAATTATTTTGAGATAATAAATATTCGACTCATGTTTGTTATATTTTTATGTATGTAATAATGGTTTTTAACTATTTTTTACATATTAGGATATAATTTATAGATATTATATCTTTTATATAATTTATATATTATTAATCATGTCATGGAGACATATATTTACAATAAAGGTGATTAAATGAAGATTCCTAAAGAAAAAAGAACTTACTGTCCGAAATGTAAAACTCACACTGTTCACGAAGTACTTGTAGCTAAAAAAAGAAAAGCTAGTGAGTTAAAATGGGGACAAAGACAATTCAGACGAGTAACTGCTGGTTATAGGGGTTATCCTAGGCCATTACCTGGTGGAAATAAACCAGTTAAAAAATTAGATTTGAGATATAAATGTAAAGAGTGTGGTAAATCTCGTGTTGCTTCCTCTTTTAGAACTGGTAAACCAGAATTTGTAGCTCAATAAGTTTATTAATAAGCTCAATTACTATTGATAAGTTTATATTATTATTTGTTAGTTATAATGAATTTTTTATTTATAACTAATATTAAATATTATAACTTTAGATTTAAAACAATGTTTTTTAAGTTATAATGTTTTTATAATATTCTTATATGTAGAATAATTATTAATATTCTATTAAAAATTATTAAAATTGTATTTCATGATTATATTGGTGATTAAATGTCAAATGAAAAAAGAGGAAATTTTTTAAAAGTCAAATGCTTGGACTGTGATAATGAACAAATAGTATTTGACAGAGCAGCTTCTAATGTCCAATGTATTATTTGTGGTAAAACACTTGTAAAGCCTCTTGGAGGAAAAGCTAAAATAACTGCTCATATTGATTCAGTATTGAAATAAATATAAGCTTTCATAACTTTAAGCTTTTTTTTAAATATTTTATACTTATTTTAACTAGAGGATTTAATTTGCATCAATTGGGATTCAACATATAATTAAAAATTCTTTAGTCTATTTTTATTTATTTTTCAGGTGTTTTAATGGTAAGAAAAAATCAAGAATGGCCAAATGAAGGGGAATTAATAGTAGCTACTGTTTATAAAGTTCTTGGTTACGGTGCATTTGCTAATTTAGAAGAATATGAAGGAAAAGAAGCGTTTATTCATATTTCTGAAGTTTCTTCTGGTTGGGTTAAAAATATTCGTGATCATGTTAGGGAAAATCAAAAAATTGTAGCTAGGGTCTTAAGGGTTAATCCTAAAAAGGGGCATGTTGATGCTTCTTTAAAAAGAATAAGAGAAGATCAGAGAACAAAAAAGATTCAACAATGGAAAGTTGAACAAAAAGCAGAAAAATTTTTAGAATTAGCTGCTAAATCATTAGATAAAGACCTTGAAACTGCCTATAAGGAAGTAGGTTATAAGTTAATGGATAGCTTTGGTGATATTTATGGTGCTTTTGAAACTGCATCTGAAGAAGGCGAATCTGTTCTAATTGAAGAAGGTATTAATGAAGAATGGGCTAAAACAATAGTTGATATAGCTAAAAAGAATATTACTCCTCCAGAAGTTCAAATTACTGGTTATGTTGATATTCAAACTTTTGATCCTAATGGCGTGGATATAATTAAAAAAGCTCTTTTAGCTGCTGAAAAAGAGGATGTTGAAATTCAATGTGTAGGTGCTCCTCGTTATAGGATAACAGTCAAATCTAGTGATTATATTCAAGCAGAAAAAAATTTAAAAGCTGCTGCAGACAGGGCTATTGAAATCATTGAAGAATCAAATGGTAATGGTGAATTTTTACGTGAATTAGAATAATTATTAACTAATATTAGTATTACAAGTCTATATTTAGATTTTAAGTTATTTATTAAATTATTCTTTCTATTATTTATTAAATCGTTATTATCATACTTAATAGACTTCTGTTAATTTTACATTCTCTTTTCTAATTTACAATAATAATTATAATAATAATATTATTATTATTATCAAATATCTCATTATTAACTTTATAATTTTTAGTATTCATCAATTTAGCTTTTTATTTGAATAAAAATTTGATTAATACTTAAAATTTAATAATAATTGATTAATTCTATAATCTGTTTATTATTTTATTTACAAAGATTTATTTATCATGTTTTTTGTTTATTAGATTATATTAGATTATATTAGATTATATTAGATTATATTAGATTATATTAGATTATATTAGATTATATTAGATTATATTAGATTATATTAGATTATATTATATTAGATTATATTAGATTATATTAGATTATATTAGATTATATTAGATTATATTATTTCCTTTGTATTAAATCATGTTGAAATTTAAGAGTAAACTTTTTTTAGAGTAAACTTTTATTTTATTTAAGTGATTAAAATGAAAATGAAGATGCATAGATGCAATTCTTGTAATATATATACAATTAAAAATACTTGTCCTAATTGTGATGGGGATTTAAATGTTATATATCCTCCAAAATATTCTATTGAGGATAAATATGGAAAATATCGTAGAAAATTAAAAGAAGAAGCATTAAATGGCGAAAATTTTAATGAATAATTTACTAAGATAATTTGTAATTTAATTTATGAATCTTAGAATTATAAGTTTTAAATTAATATATTATTAAATTAATTTGATAAAAGTATTAGATTGAAGGTGATTTCTATGAAAAATACTGAAGTCAATATTTTGGAAGATATTGAATTGGATAACCCTATTTTTATTGAAGCTCTCCCTGGAATTGGTCATGTAGGTAAATTAGCTGCGGATCATATGATTGATGAGTTAGGAGCTACTAAATTTGCAGAATTATATTCCTATCACTTCCCTCCTCAGGTTTTTGTGGATGAAGATGGTCTTATTGAGAATATGACGAATGAGTTTTATTATTTGAAGTCTTTAGGAGAAAATGAGAGGGATTACATTATTTTGGTTGGAAATAGTCAAGCTTTATCTCCAGAAGGACAATATGAATTATCTAGCTTTATTTTGAATTTTATTGAAGATTATGGTGTAAAAGAAATGTACACTTTAGGAGGATTAGCTACAGGTCATCCTATTGAAGAATCCCGTGTATTTGGTGCAGCTACTGATCTTGAAATTATTGAAACATTAAAAGAACTAGATATTGAGATAAGGTCTGCTGATGGAGGAATTGTCGGTGCTTCAGGACTTTTACTTGGTTTAGGAAAAATTAGAAAAATTAAAGGGGCTTGTTTAATGGGTGAAACTCCAGGTTACTTTATTGATGCTGAAGCTGCAGAGGCTATTTTAGGAAAATTAACCAAAATTTTAAATATAGAAGTTAATACCGATAAACTTGATGAGCGAGCCGAAGAAACAAGAAAAATGATTTCAAAAGCTCAAAAACTAGAGCAAGAAATGGTTAATAAAAATATTGGCTCTGGTGAAGATGATTTGAGATATATTGGATAATTAAATTATTTAATATATTTTTCAAATATTCTTACTATTATTTTAAATATTTTTTTCATTATTTTATTTATTTTTTGATTATTCTTTTTATTAGTTTCTTTATCTGTTTTTTATTAGCACCTGTATATTTATTTTAATATTTTCATTCATATAATCTTTTTATTTTAATATTTTCATTTATAGCATCTTTTTATTTTAATATTTTCATTTTATTTTAATATTTTCATTTATAGCATCTTTTTATTTTAATATTTTCATTTATAACATCTTTTTATTTTAATATTTTTTCTATATTTCTTCTTTTTAGTAGATACTATTTTTTTAAGTTTATTTAATTTTTTATCATTATATTAATATATTAAAATAATCTAATATTTTAATATGATAGTAAATGCAGACTTACATATCCATAGCTGTTTTTCTATGGCAAGTTCGAAAGATATGTTAATAGATAATATAGCTCCTCAAGCAAAGCTTAAAGGACTTCAACTTATGGGTACAGGGGATGCACTTCATCCTAAATGGCTTGAAATTATTGAAAGAAGCACTGAATATGTTGGAGATGGTATTTATTCTGCAGAAGATTGTGATTTTATACTTACCTGCGAAATAGAAGGTGAAAAGAAAATTCATCATCTTATAATCATTCCTAATATAGAAATCGCTAGAGAAATTAGTGAAAAACTTGTTTCTAATAATAAATATAAGGATGGCCGTCCTAGGGCTAAAATGAATGGGAAAGAAATTATGGAAATGGCTAGGGAATATGGATGTTTAATTGGTCCTGCTCATGCATTCACTCCATGGACTGGAATGTATAAAACATTTGATAGTATTATGGATTGTTATGGTCAAAAACCTGATTTTTTAGAATTAGGATTATCTGCTGATACTGACATGGCAGATACTATAAAAGAATTGCAAAATATTCCATTTCTTTCAAACTCTGATGCTCATTCGCCATGGCCTCATAGATTAGGTAGAGAATTTAATCAAATAGAACTCAAAGATATCTCATTTGAATCCTTAAAAAATTCAATTAAAAAAAATAAAATTAAGGCAAACTATGGATTAGTACCAAATTTAGGTAAATATCACATGACTGCATGTACTAAATGTTATAAATTAATTGATCCTGATTGGGCAATAAAAAATAAGATGAAATGTAGTTGTGGAGGAACTATAAAAAAAGGAGTAGACTTTAGAATTTCTCAGATAGCTACATGGGAAAAACCTCACCATCCTGCTCATCGCCCTCCTTACATACATTTAATGCCTTTAGCTGAAATTATTAGTATGGTTTATGATAAAGGAGTTACAACAAAAACTGTTCAAGGAAAATGGAAAGACTTGATTGATAATATTGGTAATGAGATTGAAATTTTAATAGATGCTCCTTTAGATGAAATATCTAAAGTTAATCAAGATCTTATTCCTGCTATTGAGTCATTTAGGAATAATTCTCTACATATTTCTCCTGGTGGTGGAGGAAAATATGGGGAGATTTCTTTTGATGAAGAATTACCTGAAAAAGCTGTAGAAAAAGATAACGGTGTAACATTAGATAATTTTTGATTTAATAATTTCATATATTATATAACAAAAATAAAAAATAAAAAATAAAAAATCAATATTGAAGATTAAAGATGAAAAAGTAAAATGTAAAAATAAAAAATTTTTTAATTTTATTTTCCTATTCTAAGGGCGTTAGCTACTACTATGAGTGTTAAACCCATATCTCCAATTAAAATTGCTTCCCAGAGGCTAACATAACCTAAAATTCCTAAAACTGCTAACACTGCTTTAACACTCAAGGGCAGAGCTATGTTTTGCTTTATGACTCCCATAGTTTTTTTAGCTATGTCAATTAAATAATTCACTTTGGATATGTTATCTTGCATTAATACAATGTCGGCAGTTTCAACAGCTACATCTGCACCACCCATTCCCATAGCTATTCCAACATTAGCTCTTGCAAGTGATGGTGTATCATTTACTCCATCTCCAACCATGGCTACATTTTCATACTCTTTACCTAGTTTTTCAACAATATTCACTTTGTCTTCTGGAAGAAGATTTGGATAATAATTATCAAGTCCAATTTTTTCTGCTACATTTTTAGCAGCAGTTGAATTGTCTCCAGTTAGCATAATTGTTTTTATAGATTTTTCTTTAAGTTTAGATATAGTGCTCTTTGCATTTTCTCTTATTTTATCATTTAAATTAATTAATCCTAATATTCTATTCTCATTTCCAATAATAACACTAGTTTTTCCAATAGAATTTTTTTCTAAATTCAATTCTTCGATTTCACCTTTCAAATTTTCATTATAGTCAAATAGCTCTTTTTTACCAATATAGAATGTTTGATTGTTTATTTTACCTTTTAAACCTTTTCCCGCAATAGATTTAAAATTTTCAACTTTTTCTAGTTTTATGTCATTGTTTTTTTGGTAGTCTTTAAATGCTTTTGCAATTGGATGTTTTGACTGACTTTCTATACTACAAGCTATTTTTATAATTTCATTTTCTTTAAAATTGTTTAATGTATTTATTTCATTTATTTCCAAATTACCTTCAGTTAAAGTTCCAGTTTTATCAAACATGATAGCTTTTATACTAGCTAAACCTTCAACATATTCTCCACCTTTTATGATTATTCCATTTTTAGTTCCTGCAGTAATTGCAGAAACTATTGAAACAGGTGTTGAAATAGCTATTGCACATGGACAGGATATAACTAATAAAACTAATGCTCTATATACCCATTCATCAATTGGTTGATTGAATATTAAAGTTGGTATGATAGCTACAAACATAGCTAATACAATAATTGTAGGGGTATAATATTTAGCAAATTTATCTATGAAAAGATCTATTTTTGCTTTTTTATCTTCAGATTCTTTTATTAAATCGATAATTTTTGAAAATATTGTTTCATCAGATAATTTAGTAACTTTTATCTCTATATATCCATCTTCATTTATGGTAGAAGCATATACTTCTTCCCCTTCAGTTTTTGTCACTGCTAAACTTTCGCCAGTAATAGATGATTGGTCAACAGAAGTAATTCCTTTTTCAATAATCCCATCAATTGGTATTTTATCTCCTGGTTTTACAACTACAGTATCTCCAATTGATAAATCTTTAACATTAACTTCCACTTCTTCAAATTTGTTTTTATTATCACTATCTCCAATTTTTCTTTTCACAGTAGCAATATTAGGAGATAATTTAACTAATTTGGAAAGTGACCTTTTAGATCTATCTAATGCATAATTTTCTAAATATTCTGCAAGGAAGAATAGCAACATTAATGTCGCTCCTTCTCCGCCATCTCCAAGTAGAAATGCGCCGATAGTAGCTATTGTTATCAATAATTCTATTTTTACTTCTTTTTTTAATAATGATTTTATTCCATGTCTGATTATTCCTTGTCCAACTATTAATACTACTATCAAATAGATTATTTGTGAGATAATATCTTGAGTTAGGTTGCTAGATATATTAAAACTCATTTGGGATATAAAATATCCAATTAAAAATATAATTATTCCTATTCCTAATATAATTAGGGGTTTTTTGGATTTTTTATCTTCAATATTTTCTATGTTTTCAAGCATTCCTTGCTCACATGCACATCCTTGATGTTCATTATTATCATTGCAATTGTCATTATTATCATCTTCGTGGTGATGATGGTTGTGGTCATGTTTTTCTTTGTGATGATTGTCATGACAACAATCACAATCTTCTTCATGATCTATTTTTTGGTTTTCATTTTTAGAATCCATATTCATTCGCCTTTCTTATTAATGGGATAATTTCTTGACTATGTAGTGAATAAAAAGTCTGTTTATTCTCTTTTCTAAATTTAACTATGTCTTTATTTCTAAGTAATCTCAATTGATGGGAAATAGCAGACTGACTCATGTCTAATAGTAATGATAATTCACATACACAAAGTTCTTGATAACTAAGTGCACATAATATTCTTACTCTATTAAAATCTCCAAGGAGTTTAAATAGGTTAGATATCTCTTGATATACATTATCACTTGACATTTTCTCTGAAACTTCAGCAATAAGGTCTTCTCTAACACTTTTAATTTCACAAGTTTGATTTGACATATGAACATATATTCATATATTCATATTTAAAGTTTTCTGTAAATTTTTCAACATACAAATTATATATAAAAAAAATTCTTTTATATTTTTGAGATTTATTTAAAATAAAAAAATAATTAATTAATTATATTATAAATTATTAATATCATAATATTTTCAATAATTAAAAATAAATATATAAAATAATGTATTTAAAGAAATTATACAAGAAATTATACAAGAAATTATACAAGAAATTATACAAGAAATAAGAAATTATACAAGAAATTATACAAGAAATTATACAAGAAATTATACAAGAAATTATACAAGAAATAATATAAAAAACAATATGTTATAGAGTATTAATGATTTAATATTAATTGTTCATATGTAAAACGATTTGCATTGTATTAAATCCTTTTGTTGTTAATATATATTCGCCATGGTCTTGTTTTTGGAATATTAAGTCATTTTCTATTAGTTTATTTATATGAAAAATGAGGTTACCTCCTTTTAAATTTGTTATATTAGATAATGATGAAAAACTTTGAGGTTCAAGTGCTATTGACTTTAAAATTTTTAGTCTTTTTTCATGAGATATAGGATCTAAAATACCTTTAACTATTTCTTTCTCATTAATTTCAGATATTTTCTTCTGATCTTCTTCTTTTTGATTATCATAAATTTTGAAGGACTTAATCAGATTTATTTGATTTTCAAACATAGTAGAAACTTCATTAAAGCATATACTACATTCTTCCTTTTTACTAGCATTTCTCATAGTTTCTAATTCTTTTTTACTTTTACCTATTTTTTCTTTTGTTATATTATCTGGGTTTAATTCAGTAGTATGTTTTTTTAAATATTCTTTAAAAACATTTTTGCACTGATTTTTCATATCACAATGTTTCACCATCTTTTCATCTAATTCTGGATCTATTTTATCTAACATGTATCCATTCATGGATCCAATAAATTCATTTTTAAGGTTAGAATACATTAAATTTAAATATTCTTCATTAGATTTTTCAATCATATTTTTAAGATCTTTTTGAATATCTTTTATCATGTTTTTCATTTCAATTATTGCATTATAATCTTTTTGATTATTTATTTGATCCTGTTTTTCAATATTTTTTTCTTTTATTAGATTGTTTTTCATTTTACCAACTAATTTTTATCATTTTTAATATATTGATTATTATAATGTTAGAATTGAATTCATTGACATTTTTATAATATCTTTTTTATAATTGTTATTTTTATATAAATATAGTTACTTTATTATATTCAAGTACATTTTTCTGACGATTAAGTATATATTTATATTTATATATAAATTATTCTGTAAAACATTTAAAATTTTTATATAAAGTTGAAGAATATTTAGTAAATTAGGTTATAAATTTTTTATCTAATATTATATGTTGTTATTTTATTTTATTTTTTTATTTTATTGAATTTTTAATTGAATTCTGACTATAAATTAAATTACATATTGTATTGGTTTAGAATCAATCATTATAAAAATTAAAATGTTTTACTAATTTTTTAAATCTAAAAGGTGAAAAAATGTCTGTAAAAGAAGATATATATGAACAAATTGTTGGAGCATTAGAAGGAGCTGATTTCCCAATTAAATCTCCTGATGAATTATTTAATGCATTACCTGATGGACCTAATACCACTTGTAAATCAGGGGATGTTTCTTTAAAAGCATCTGATGCTGGAGAAGTATTATCTGAAGAGGATTTTCCATTTGAATCTGCTGAAAATGTTGCTTCAACTATTGTAAATAAAGCAGGACTTTAAATATTTTTATAAGATACTTATTGATATATTAAGAAAATAATTTAAAAGCTTTTAATGCCTAAAAACCATATTATTAGTTTTTAATTATTTAAAATTAGTTAAATTTTGATATAATGGCAATATTTTGCTATAATATTCAACTAAATATAATAATCTAATTTTTACTCTTTTTAATTATTTCAAAGTATTTAAAATTCTTTTTTAAAATTTAATCTATTATATTATTTTTTTAAATTTCAATTTTTTGTTTTTAGCTAAATTCTTTCTATTTTTATTAGATATATTTTAATATATACTTTTTAAGGGGGTTCAATGGGCATATTTTCAATTTCTGAATTGTTCCTTGTTAAATTAATCAATACTAAATTTTTATATCAATTATTATAATTTCATCTAATTTAATATATTATTAATATTTGAACTATTTAATCAATATATTACTTAATTTCCAATTACTTAAACTATTTTGTAATAATATAGAATAATGAAATCAAGTAATAACCATTTTATTTTTTTTCTTATAGAAAATTAACTAAAAATACTTTAATTTTTAAACATAGATGTTATATTCTATTTTATATTTTATTAATAATTTTTTAATTATTTTATTTTTATTTTTTTAATATTTGCTGATAATATATTTATATTAAATAATATGTTTATTATATATGGATATTAGCTTTATTCAATCTTTATTAATCTATTTAATCTAAAAACAATTGTTATATATATTATTACTATAGTTATATAAGTTATTACTTTTTGTAAAAAGTAATACTTCTTTCATTTGTTAAATAATCGTGTTTAATTCCTAATCTATTTCTTTTCATAAACAAGAATATTCTTTTATGAGTAATATTTACTCGATTAAAAATAATTATTTTCTTTAAAAATAATAAAAATCAATATAATTTAAGTTAAAAAGTATTACAATTACTTTTAGTTAATAATTTTATATAGAAAAATGCTGATTTTGTAATAACACAAATCTTATATATGTTATTACTATTTAGTAAATTTTAGGCATATTTTCTTTGATTAACTTTAATTGGTTAATCAATAACTGATTTTATTTGGGTTATTTAATTTTAATAAAAAATTATCTAATTTAGCTAATTTCAGGCCTAAATTTAATTAGAATTAAATAATCGATTTATAATTATTCAATAGGTCATTATAATTATTTGACAATTGTTTTATAAGTATATTGGAGTTATTAAAAATTGATTATAAAATTTAATATTTATATTGTAAATATTTATTTGATTTCTATAAATAAATTTAGGGTTGCCTTAAATATTTTTTTAAATCGTTTTAAAAAGGAGGTAAAAATGGTAAAAATTTTAGAAAATACTCGAACTAATAAAAAGTTTATAAAGTCTTTTTTTCTACTATCAATTTTTATATTCAGTCTTTTCATGATTGCTGGAGCTTCAGCAGTTGAAGATAATCAAAGTTCAATTGACAACGTTAGTGAAAATAAAACTGTTAAAATTGATATTAAAGTTAATTATGAGTATGCTGATGATGAAAAAATCAATCCAGGGATTTCAGTTAAATACAATAACCATTCTATAAATTATACAAAAAGTTATAATACTGCAACTAAGAAATATACTTTAATCTTTAATCATTCAGAAGCTGCAAAAGATGCTATATATACTATATCATTATCTGCACCAGGATATAATTCTAAATCTCAAAATTTAACTCTTAATGAAAATTTAACGGGTAATTCTACTTTCACAATGGATGCAACTGCTAGTTACAAAATTGGCCGTGAAGTTACTAAAAGAGCAAATGCTTTAAGGCCATTTGCAAATAGTGACAAAATTTTAGTTATAACTACTGCTGGAATGGTCTATGTAAATGGTAAAACATCTGAAGATGGATTAGAAGGTATTATAAATGGAGCTAATGGATATGTTGGTTTTGGATTAGGTAATTTATTGACATTATCTTCTACAAGAACAGATCCTTTAAATACAGCTTTTATCATTAAAGATAAAAATGGTAAACTTTACATGATTTTCTTCAGCAATGGTTCATCAAAAGAGATATATAATGGACTTATAGGAACTAGTTTAAACTCAACTGGATGGAAAAATCTTCAAAATTTACTTGGAAATGAAGATGCTTATTCTTATGTGAGTATTGCAAATGCTTGGGATGCAGGATTGCCTGCAGATATTTTAACTACAGCGGCATATCATGGACATGTATGTACTGGTCTAATCAGTGGTCAGGCTATGATTCAAGCTTTATTAAAATATTATCCTCCAACAGGAGAATCTGGATTACCACTTGAAAATACTGCATATTATGTTTTAGGTGTTCCAGGAGGTTCTGATGATGATGCATTCACATGGAATTTAGATATTACTCCAGGTAAAAGAGCCTACATTGGAATTGACACTATGGTTAATAAAACCTGTACTGGTTTTATTAGATGGAATTCACAAACTAAAACTGGATTACTAATTATAATGTCTTATAATGAAGAAAGGACAATGGAGATCTTTAAAAATCTCACTGGTTTAAATCCTAAAGCTAATGTTTCCAATGATTTAATATATCAAAAATGGTTAATTGAAACTTTAATGAATAATCCTACATCTTTAGTAGATATGATCTATGAATTTGAAGGATTAAATGAAACTCATTTGTTTTATTTAATGGGTGAAGAACCGGGTAAAGGTACTACAACTCAAACTGCTCATGGTTTAGATATGGAATATATTCTTAATCTATATGATCAAGGAGTATTAAGTAATGCTACTCGTGAAATACAAAATGACACAGTTTCAACTCCACTAACTGATTATGAACTAGAAAAAATTGGTGAAGATGCAGCTTTGAAAGCTAAAGAATATTTCCTTAGTTTAGGTATTGATATAGAAAAAGATAATTCTTGGTTCTATGTTTTAACTTCAGCAGGATATGTAAGAATTAATGAAACAAGCACAAATAAAGTATATGATGGTATATATAATATATTTGGTTCTCAACTAAGCAGAAAAACATTATTGCCGGTCCATACTTCATTATGGAAAGATTTAGTATTCGATTTCTTCTGGGTTGACCCTAATAATAATTCTAATACTCTATCTTATAGTTTAAGGTATGATCCTGAAACTGGTGAATTATTAGTTACTGGTAATAGTAGTGATAGCTCTTCAAGTGCAAATTATATCATTCAAGAAGTACTAAAATATGATCCTCCATATGATGCTTTAATTGCTTGGTTATTCCACAATCATGTTTGTGGAGGTAGTAGTCCAGGTTATTTAATAGCTGATTATATCTATGAGGAACATCCTCTTGGTGAAAATGAAAGTTACATATATATAACCACAAGTGATAACTGTAAAGATGATATTATTTCAAGACTTTTAGGAGTATCTCCAGGTATGGGTAATTATTTCAATTTACGTTTTGATGATAATAAAACTAACAAATCTAATGTTGGTATTATTATAAAATGGAATAGTGTAACTAAAACAGGTACTGTTTCTATAGTTAATTGGGTTGCACCTATATTTGCTGCAGGAAGTAATTCCTATGAAGAATACATTGATTTATATAATGGAGATTATTCTTCAGTAAATCTTATTAGGGCACCCACAGTATCTCTTCAATATACGAAACTAATCACTGAATCTGAACTTGCAGTAATAACTTCTGGTGGTTTTAATACTGCCGAAGGGAATTCAATAGATTTTATAAAAGGATTGCCTTATAGAACACTAGATGAACTCATACCTACAACTAATAATGGTGGTTCTAATAACAATGGTGGAACTAAAACTAATAGTTCATCTAATAATCACAATACCAACATTGATTCTTCATCAAACAATAATGGAAAAGATTCATCAACTAGTTCAGGAAACTCTCTCGGGTCTACTTCTTCTTCAGCAGGATTGAATACTGTAACTGCTTCTGCAGCTACTGAAGCTGTTTCTGCAGCTGAAAATGATGGCTCTAAAGGTAGTTCTTATGAAGTATCAAAAGCTACTACTGAAACTAACAGTCTTAACTTAATTTATGCAATAATTATAGTTTTAATTGTTGGTGGATTAGCAGGCTTTGGCTATATGAGACATGCAAGTAAAAAATAGACTTTTTTGATTTTTGTTGAATTTTCAACAAAAATCTATTTTTATTTTTTGTATCTAAATTCTACAAATATTATAAAAAAATAATTTCAATCTTTAAGTTTTTTTAAGTTATATATTATTAAGGTTACATAATTTAATTCTATAATTTTCATTTAAATTTCATAATAAACATCATATATATTTAAAATTTATTTAAATTATAGAATTAAAATTTGTTTTATTGGGAGGAGGATAAAATTAAGAGAGAATTTAAAGTAGTAATAATGATTACGATATTAATGTCCACATTATTTATGGGAGTTGCTTTTGCTCATCCTGGACATGGGGAGTATGAGGAAGTAACTGTAGATGATACTCAAAGTACTGGTTCTGGAAGTTCAGGGTCTTCACAAAGCTCTTCTTCAAGTTCTTCAACAAAAACTGACTCTTCTTCAAAAAGTACTGGAAGTTCTAATTCTGGTGATTCTTCTTCGAATTCGGCGGAGGGTACTTCTAACTCAAATAATCAAGGTCAAAATAATCAAGGGAGCTCTGAATCTAATAGTATGGATAGCTCAAATGGCGCAAATGATCAAAATGGAGATAATAATACCAATAGTACTAATCAAACTAACTCAATAGTGGATGATTCTAATTTTGGACTTTCACTGAATGATATTTTAATTTTAGTAGTGGTTTTTTTAGTTGGATTTGGATTAATAGTAATTTTATTTAAACAAGGAATTTTCAAATAATTTAATTTAAATAAAAATTAAATTTATAATACTTTATTATTTAAGTCATGATTATTTTCATCATTTTCCTTTTTATTTTAATATTTTTTGTTTTTATAATTTTATTTTTATTATTATTTTTATAATTTTATTTTTATTTTTATAATTTTATTTTTTTCATATATAATTTTAGAGATATATTTTATATTTTAATATAATTTTATTTCTTTATTTTAATTTAGCTATTCCATATATCCTGATTGTTGAGGAAGAAATAGCCATAATTGTTATTATTATACAAATAATTAATATTATAATTGAAAAAGTTTCAATAGGTAATAATGAAAATAGCAAAATTCCTATTAGGGGTAGAGCATAAAACATTAAAGCTACTATATGTCCAAAAGGATCATATAAAAACACATTGGGGTCCTGATTTTTTCCTGATTTATATTTCTTTTTAGTTATTTTTGATGTTATAAAAAATTCTATCAATTTAAAAAAGATTACAAATATTATGAAAAAAGGCAACATATCTTTAAGATACATTGCAAGGCATGTAATAATTATAAATAAGAAATCAACTAAAACATCAAAAATTGCCCCTTTAGAACTCAATGCATTGTAATAACGAGCTAACTTTCCATCTAAAAAATCAGTACTAATAGCTATAAAATAAACTATTAAACAGGGCAAAAGAAAATTATTTTCAAAAAAAAGTATATATGCAAAAAAAATTCCTAAAATCAATCTTAAAGATGTTAAAAAATTGACAAAAACTTTCCAAAACATGGTAATCGTGTAATCTAAAAATAGTATCCTTAACTTATAAAAAAAGCAATATTATAAAAATAAAAAAGAAAAAGGATAATTATTTTTTATCCTTAATTAAAATTTCACATGATAATTAAAAACAATAATTTTTACTGTATTTTTATTATCATATTTTACTAAAATTATGTTCATTTAGCTGTTTTTTTCATTATATATTAATCCTGTAGCTCTTGCAGTGAACATAACAAGAATTGGATTTATAATTAATAAGCTAACTATTATTCCTATAACTGGTATTAAGTTAATTATTCCCATAATGAATCCAATAATGAAAAGTATTATGACCAATAAAACATACCATACTATATAATTTCCCCAACCGATTTCTTTGATTGTTTTAAATATTTCACCAAATTCAAATGCAGCACCCATATTGCCTTTTTCTGCAAATCTAGCAATACCAATAGTTGCAATCAATGTAACTATTATTAATAATATAATTCCAACAATCATTACAGTAAAGAATGAAACAAATAAGCTTGTAGCTAGTTCATTTGAGACTACTCCGCCACTTAGAGCTATTTGAGCTAGATTATTAAATGCTCCAGTTCCAATAGCTACTAATATTGTTATTATTGCAGGTATTATATAATATGCAATTGTAATAAGTAAAATTTTTATTCCATTTACAATATTATTGCCTATATCAAATTCTGGAATCGTATCAATATTATTTACTGTATTTTTAATTATACTAAAACTATATCCCATTATAATCAAATTTATTATTAAACTTATAATAGAAACTATTGTAAGTACTATTCCAGTGAAACCGATACTATTTAATGCTATACCGATTGCAGGAATAATTAAAACTATATTTGCTATTATAGTAAATACACCTAAAATTAAAACATTTTTCCAATTATTTGAGGGATATGTTAACCCATCTTTAAAAATTTCTCCGATTTTCATTTAAAAAACTCCTTTAAGTTTTAAATATAAGAATATCTTATATTAATTATTATTTTGTATATACTATATTTAATTCTTTCTTATTTTACCTAAAGTTTTTAAAATTTTATACACATTTAATATTATATATTTCCAATAGCTATAATATTAAAAAATATTTGTAAAATAGTTTAAATTTAATTTAAATAATTTAAATTTAATGTAAAATAGTTTAAATTCAATTAATAATAATAAATATTTATATAATAATCTTATTATTATATAAAATTATTAATATATTATAATATATAATAATTATATAATATTAAATTAAACAATAAATATATTTAAGGGGGTATTTAAGTTAAAAAATACTTATTTTTATTTATAATTGTTTCAATACTTTTTTTAAACATCAATATAATCTCTGCTGAATCAAATAATGCAGTATATAATCATAAATCAGAAAATTTAACATCAAAAGTTTATAATAATCAAACTATCCATAAATATAATATTTCTTATTTTGATAAAAGCGTTGGAGGAAATGTATTAAAAAATTCCAAAATTTCAAAAAATCTTCCTAAATCTTATTTGTCTCGTCAAATAGTTCAGATGTCAAAAAAAGGGTCTGTTATTCTAAAATTTGGCAATGGAAAAGGACCTAAATTATTACTTTGTGCAGGAATTCATGGAAATGAGGTTTCAGCTAATATTGCAACTCTTAAGTTCATTGAAAAAATAAAAAACAAGAAAATTAATGGGACATTATATATAATACCTTTCACAATCCCAAAAGATACTAGTATTAATAGTAGGTGGTGGTATTATTCTAAGAAAAAAGATTGGGTTGATCCGAATGAGGTTGCGCATATTACTGGGACTCCAGGCAATAAAATAGTGAAATTTGCTAAAAAGAATAATATAAAGTATATTATTGATATTCATACTGGAGGAGGAATATCTAGCTATAAAAATGGATTTATTTATGCAAATAAAAATCCAGTTCGGCAAGGAGAAGTTAAATGGCTTAATTATATTAAAAAAGCTATAAAACCTATGGTCAAATATAATAATCCTAAAAAAGGGTATACTAGATATTACAGCAAACTTAATAATATAAGTACATTAACATTTGAAGTTGAAAGAGATCAAGGTAGTGTTAGTAAGTGGTCAAAAATCGAATATAAAATGTTACTATATGCATGCAAATATTTTAAATTTTTTTAATATAATTGGCTTTTAATAGATTATTATTCACTAAACACTAATTGATAATTAATAATTAATTTCTAATTATTTTAAAAATATTATTAGTCATAATGATTTATATCTATAATTAATAGTAAATACTAGATTATTTATAAAATTGAGAATATTTTAATTTAATAAAAATATTTAAAACATCAAAATTTGGTTAAATTATAATTAGATAGTTTAAAAAAAGAAAAATGTTGATTTTAAAAAAGAAAAAATCAACTATTTAAAAAAATTATTTTATTTGATATTTATTAATTTCTTCTATAGGTCACTAAACTTAGAACCACCAATATTAAGATTATAGCTATTGGAACACCTGTAGGCTTCATACTTGCATGAACATTTAAAATATCACTAGTATTATTAATGTTTCCTTCAGTATCCTCATTGATTTCAACAGAAGATAAATCTCTATCATCAGAATCATCAATATCTGTATCATTATTTGGGTTTTCAATATTAGTGTCATTAATATCTGTATTGTTATTTGGGTTTTTAATATCTGGATTGATTTTAAAAGCTTTTAAAGTCAAATTTGCATATTCTTCATCTAAAATTGCTTCTAAAAATTGTGAACCTTCTTTCAAGACTTTAAATTGGTAGAGGAAAAGATTATCTCTATTACTATCAAAAAAAACACCATTAAAAGTGCCATTAATAACGAAATAAGGTAGATTTTCAACACCTTCATTTTTCATAGTAGTATTTAACACTAATAAAGCAAAATTTAGTTTATCACCAATATAAAGATTATTTAAACTGCTAATATTAGTAAACCATAAAACATAATGATTTTTTGTAGTAAAACCAAAAATTTTACTATTAACATCATTAATACCCCACCAATTATAATCAAAATTACTACCATTATCAGTTACAGATCTATAATCTAAACCAATAGTGGAAATAATACGATTATAATTAACTTTCATTCTAACAAAGCTAGAATCATAAGTGCTTTTTTCTTCAAAAAGGATTCCTCTACTTGATGAAAAGATAGTATTACCAGTAATATTGACATTACTCAAAGCAGCACCTGAGAGTTGGAAATATACGCTAATAATAGAATTATTAAATGTATTATTTACCAAAGATAATCCACTAAATTCTTTAGAAGCATAAGCATAGAAACCATATTTGCCAATAAAATCATTCTCAAAAAATTTGAAAATAGTGTTATTACTATTGGTCCCATCCAAATAAACACTTGCTCCATTATTCCCTGTGAATTTATTGGAAATAAAGTTTATAGAATTGTTACAATTATTCACATAAAACCAAATACCATAACCAGATATTCCAGTAATATTATTTTTAGTAAAGGTTATAGTATTATTACTATCAGATACTTTCAGATTAATAGCATAATCTCCTTCTCCTTTTATGCTGTTATTTGTTAGATTAAGGTTATTACTACTATTATGTCCACTAAAGTAAACACTACTTTTATTGTTTCCTAGGAAATTATTAGAAACGAAAGTTATACTGTTTACACTTTTATCTACATACATCCACATACTGTATCCATATGTCCCTGTAACATTGTTGTTAGTGAAATTTATGATGTTCTCACTATTAATTGTATACCAGTAAATTCCAGGACCTGTTGATCCAGTAATATTATTGTTATTTAATATTCCATTGATATTATTGCTATACTGAGCTTGGAGATAAATACCTCTTGAACTTCCTTTAATGTTGTTGTTAGCTAAGTTCAGAGAGATATTATTACTATAGGGTGTCCACCAATTAATTCCATCTTCATTTAATCCTGTAAGATTGTTATTAATGAGTTCTACAGTGACATTACTTCTTTGGGAGTCTAGAGAAATGCTTGAATAGTATCCTGTAATATTATTGTTAGCTAAGTTTAAGGTAATATTATTGGAACCTCCAGCAATCCAAAGGCCATCTATAGATATTCCGATAATATTATTGTTATTGAGTGTTATATTTAAGTCAGTTTGGAATTCAGATATGGTTATGCCCCCTTCATATCCTTTGAAATTGTTGTTAGTGAAATTTATATTGTTTTTACTTCCAAGTAAAGATAAAAAAACAGCATCTAATTTTGATGTTATGTTGTTGTTAGTTAAAGTTAGATTGTTATTTCCATATAATAATTCAAAGTTAACACCATCATCACAGTTAGAAATATCCATGAAATTTCCATTGATGTTGTTTCCGTTTATATTATTATTAATAAGTCTAATATTATTTTCACTGTATTGTCCATATAAATAAATCCCTACAATTCCGGTAATATTATTGTTTTCAAAAATAAATTTATTATTACAAAGAAAAGCATAAAAATTTACTCCAATAGAATTTTTTGAACCATTAGCTGTAATATTATTATTTCTTAAAGAAATATAGACGGTTGATCCGTCTTTTGCATTTATATAGATAGCACCAGCTTCTTTATTACTAATAGAAGAAATTATAGTATTGTTTTCCAGTGATATGTCAATTAAATTAGAACCAGTAAAATGAACACTAATATCACTTGTAGAGATATTACAATCACCAACTGATATACCACCTGTATTTGACCTTATAGCTGTTTGATAGCCACTGATATTTAATTTATTAATTATGATATCCTTTGCAGTTATATTAAAAAGAATTCCCCCATTACCTTTTATATTAACTTGTCCTTTTGATGATATATTAACACTACGTGTAATATTCAAATTTTTGAGCTTATCATAATTCCCAGCATTAAGAATAATAGTATTATCTTGTTGAGTAGAATTATTGATAAAACTCTGAATATCATTTGAAGATGAATTTTCATTAAATTCTTTAGCACTAACACCAGAGATTAATGAAAAAATAATTAATCCTAATATTAGAATAATTGAACCTTTTAAAATAGATTTATTTAATTTTGATCTATCTTCTTCTAGTCTATCAGCTATTTTGATATAATTTGTCATATTTAAACGAATCCTATAATATTTTTTTTATATTGTATAAATAGTTTGAAGTTATCAAATCTTTACATACAACAAATTTACATATAAACAATATCCTATTTATATTTTATCTAAAACGAACATTCATAGATTAGAATTAACATTTAAGGATTAAAACTATAATTCTAATAATAGAACGAACATTAAATAAATAGAATAAACATTCTACAAAAAAGGTAGATATTAAACTATTAGTTTATTAATCCAACCTTACAAAATTATTCTTATTAAGACAAAATATAAATACTATACATTCAATATATTTTCTTATATGATAAACAATAAACGAAAAATAGTTGATGCGGTATTTGTATTATCATTGAAAAATGGCTTTGATAGAGTGTCTATAAAACAAATTCAAGAAGAATCAGGGCTTGCTATTGGGTCTATATATTACCATTTCAAAAATAAAGATGAAATTTTGGAATATATGGTTGAAAAATATCTTTTAGATAGTTTCAACGAACTTAAAAGGGAAGTAGAAAAATTAGATCTATCCTTTATGAAAAAAATAGATTTCATTTTCAACTATAAAATTAATTATTTTGCTACAAAAGAAATTGAATCTGAATACATTATAACTAGGCCCAAATTCAATCACAAAGACTACTTTGTACTACTTACAAGTATTTATCATCACCATCCTGAAGTTAGACACTTCTTTTATGAATTGCATGATTTATTATTTGATTTTTATTATAAATTAATTAAAGAAGCTATTGATAAAGGAGAAATAAGAGATGATATTGACATTAAAACATTAGTCATCTTTATACAAACAATTTTAAAAGGGTATATTGACTTATGGGTATATCAGCCAAATTTTTCATTTGAAGAACTAGTAGAATCTAATATTAAAATGATAGAGGAATCAATCAAAAAACAATGAATTTGAATATTTTTTCATATTGGCTAATATAAATTAATAATAATTTTTATATTAACAATTTTTTTTAATTAGAAATTTTTCTAATGTATTTTACTTATTTTTTTTGCCATAAATTTTATTAATAATTATGAAATTAATAATTAGTTATAATTTAAAATCATATTACTTTAACTAATAAAAAGTTAAAAAATATAATAAAAATGATATTTTAGGAGGAATCATAAATTATTCTACTTACAAATATTACTGAGAATATCTTAAATCATGATATTATAAAAGAAAGTTTAACTAAACTCAACACTGAACATGAAGTTAAAGAAAATGAAATAAGTGAAATATATTATCTTAATGAAAAGACAATAGAACAAAAATGGAATTTTGGGAATATAAAAGTGAATAAGTCTAAAATTGACATGGAAAAAGGTATGGAAGAAGTTTATAGTAATATTAATAAAATTATTGAAGATATATTAAATAAAAAAGATTTTTTAAATGTAATAGTCGATACTAGCTTTTTAGCATATTTAATATTAGAAGTCCTAATAAAAAATTTCGATATTACAGATGTTTTTATTTTAGATGAGGGAGAACTTAAAAAAGCCCATCCTTGTGGATGTGGTCCAGAATATATGGGTTATTAAAATTAAAAATAAAAGCCCATGTTTTTTTAAAGGAGATATTATGAAATTGATAGCTATTAATGGAAGTCCTAGAAATAATTGGAATACTGGAAAATTGTTAGATAAAGTTCTTGAAGGCGCAAAATCAGAAAATGCAGAAGTAGAATTAGTAAATCTTTATGATTTAGAATATCAAGGATGTGTTAGTTGTTTTCGCTGTAAGAGAAAGGATAAAAAACATGGAAAATGTGCTATGAAAGATGATTTAACTCCAATCCTTGAAAAATTAAAAGAAGTAGATGCTATTATTTTTGGATCTCCTATTTATTTTTCAGCTGTTAGTTCTGGCATGAGTGCATTTTTAGAGCGTTTTTTATTTTCAAACATGATTTATAGTAATGAAATACCAACAGTTTTTCCAAAAAAGATTCCTTCAGCTTTTATATATACAATGAATATAACTAAAGAACAAATGAAAGAATATGGTATGGAAGAAAAATTAAAAATATTCCAATATTATATTTATAGAATATTAGGGAAGAAATCTGAATTATTATATGCATATAACACTTATCAATTCAAAGATTATGATAAATATGAGTCTTCTATGTTTTCAAAGGAAGAAAAAATAATAAGCAAAAATGAACAGTTTCCAATTGACTGTAAAAAAGCTTTTGAAATTGGTATAAACATTGTTAAATCAGCTAATAAATAATTAAATAATAATTTTCATGTTAATTTTTTTATATTAGTAATCTTTTAGAATAATAGTTTTTTATATTAATTATTTTTTAGAATAATAGTTTTTTTATATTAATTATTTTTTAAATTATTTATTTCGAAATGTTATTTATTAAATTTATTTTATTAATTTTAATAGCTATATTTTTAGCTGAATGCTTTTTGAAAGATTATTATTCCAAAATGTCCAGCTAATGTTAGTAGAATACTCCATAATATTATTCCTATGGACATCCACTTTATTAAACTATTTTTAGGAATTCCAAGAGCTATTCCTATGGTTGCACCAATTGGAGCTCCAAAAAATAGGGGAGATAATAGTCCTAAACTCACATCACCATATTTCTCCCATATATTGTATATTCTTCCTTTTTTAATACCTCCTTTTTTAGACTTCTTTTTAATAATCCAATTTCTTATAGATTCTCCAAAGTAAGCTATTATTACGGCTGATAATATTGAGCCTAAACTAGAGGCAATAATTATTAAAACAGGATTAAGTTTGAATCCAAGTCCTATGGGTATAGAAAACCATAATTCTAATATTGAAGCTAAAAAAACAATTAAAGTTTCTATTATAATATTCATATTTTCCTAATCCCAAATTTACTTTCTTATTCTTAGTTTATTTCCCTAAATTTAACTATTTATTCACTTTATTTTATCACTATAATATATTCACTTTATTTTATCGTTATAATACATTTAATTACATTTTATCTTAATTTGATCGTCTAATTATATTTCTATCATCTAAAAAGATATTCATTATAGAAGATATTATTGGGAATGCAATAAGTAATATAATTGTTATTTTAGGGTAATATATTGCCAAGGATAGGAAAACACCTAATAATATTATCATATATATTATTGGTCCAATTTTTCTGTCTTTTTTTGTTTTATTTCTCCTTTCAGGGATTTTTTCACCATAAACTTCTCTGACTATTATAAAATAGCTTAAATTAACAACCACAAATAAAAAATCATAAAAAATAACAGGAATTAACTTTGTTGGATTTTCAAGAACCCATTTTGTAAATATGGGGAGTAATGCTAGTGAAAGCAAAAAAATCATGTTTTTCCACATAATTTTGTTTGTTATAGTTTCTACTTGATCAATTAATACATGATGTTTGTTCCAAAAGGACCCAACTATAAAAAAACTAATAATAAATATAAGAATAGAGTATAAAAAACTTAATATTCCTGAATAATCAAAATTCACTGGCAATGGGATCTCAAGAACCATAATAGTAATGATAATTGCCATAACTCCATCACTGAAAAATTCAAATCTATGTTTTGATAAACTCAAAAAATCACCTTATACTAATTTAATTCATTATATTAAATTATTAACTGATTATTATTTACATTAAGTTATTTATATTTTTTATCAGATTAATCATTAAATTATTGAAATTCTATTTTCTTAATATTTTATTTTCTTATATTATTAATAAAATTGGCTTGTTTTAAATTCACGTAATTATATCTTTAATTTATATCTTTAATTTATATTTTCACATTTCTATTTTTGAAGACTATTTTATTAAATAAGTATGATATTAAACTTTTTTAGGAATAATACAAGATTAAAGATGGAATGTTTTAAAAGAATTATTATTCAATAGAAAAATTTAAACATTCATATAACATATATACAAGTATATATTTAAACATCATAATTTAAGTTTTTTAAAAAATTTTATTTTTCATGATTTTAGAATTCTCTAAAGTTTAATGAATTTTAAAAGTTTGAATTTTAAAATTTTAATCAAATAACTAGATGAATAATTTTGTAATAAGGGGTTTGTGAGAATGAATAAAAAGAAAATAATAATATTGGGAATACTTTTTGTAGCTGTTGCTGGACTTGCATTAGGATCTGCTAGTGCAGCTACTAAAACCCATAAAACAGATAAATTATATTTTAAATCACATTCAAAAGATAAATATTCTTCATTTACTAAAAAAATAGATCGTGTAAACTCTATTGATGGAGTTTATGTTTATCCAAAGAATTATGATGCTCAAAATGCTCCAAATAGTGTGATGGTAGGAATTTCTGGAAAATCTTTGGATGATTCAGATTATAAGGCAACTAAAATAATAATTAAATTTAAAAAGAAAGTAAACGGCAAAACTTATTATTCTACAAAAACATTTAATAAATCATGGGTTTATTATAAACCAAAAAACAATTATAGGCCTTATTATAGCATAGTTTACTATAAAAAAGTAAAAAAATAATATAGTAATTTAAGTATATAATTTATAATTATTGTTTTTATATTATTATTATTTTTTAATAAATTATTATTTTAAGTTTTTTCATTTCTTGGGCCTTAAAAAAATCATTTTTTAGTTATTATATGGCTTTGTAATATATTGTTGCTGTTACTGGTGTTAGATTCTTTGGAACTTTTATTCTTATACTCTCTCCGCTATTTTGGGTATATTTTTTGTAGATTGTTTCATTGTTGTTATTTTTAAATTTAACTACTACTTGGGTTATTTTAAAGTATGTTTTCCCTTCAAAGTGGTTAGAACTATTTAATAAATATATTAACAGTCCTCTGTGGATATCTGCTTGTCCATTGTATTCACTATTGTAAAATACATAGATTGTATCTTCTTTTCCTATTTTTTTCGTTTTTGGGAAATTAAGATCATCTTTAATTTTAATAGTTTCTTTTAAATCACTTGATTGGTTTGTTAGGTTATTTTGATTTATAGTTATATTCTTCATGATTGATTTGTTTTGGAGTCTTTTAGTTGAATCATTTGGAGTTTCTGATGTTATCATATATTTACTAATTCCAAAAATTAGTATTAATGTTATCGCTAATATTACTGTTTTATTTTTCATTTGTTTCACATCTGAATTAATTATTCATTTTTTCATGAAAGTTTCAATCAAATAATGTGTAATAATTAATATATTTAAAAGATTTAAAATATTAAGAGTTATAAATCGGATTTAATATACACATGGCTTTTATATTTATTTAAGATTATTTTAATACAACTTGATACATTATTTCATTTTTGCAATAGTTTATACCAATATATTTATATGTTGCATACTATTATATAATTATAGTGAATGTTTTCTATGGGATGAGTATAATGAAATTTAGTAAATTTTTGTTAATATTAGGTATAGTCGCTATTGTTGGTATTTTTACAGTTAATGCAAGTTTTGCAGTTAGTGAAGATTTATTAACTTATCAAGGTAGCCAATATATTAGTTATGATAAGAAAATTTCGTCTATTGATTATAAATATGTTTTTAAGGATAAAAAAGATAATGCTAATCTTAATATTAAGGTTAAAAAAGATTACCAAAATAAATATAAGATAAAATCAGTTAATACTAAGTTTTTTGTCTATGATAAAAAAGGTGTTTTTCAAAAAAGTATTTATAAAGATTATAATGGAAAAAATAAGAATAGCATTTCAATAAAAATTCCTAAGTATTCTTCAATTGCTAAATTGACTATCAATTATAAAACGAAATCTAATTTGAAAAAAGAATCAACTAATTTTTATATGAGAAGTTCTTTTAAACAAAAATTATATCTTCAATCTAATAGGTCTAAAGCAAATGTTTTAGAGAAAGGCTATAATAAAGTCAATAGTGGAAAAATTATTTATGTTCCTACATATCAAAAAATTAAAATTTATACAAAAAGTAAGAATTATAAAATAAAATTAATTAGATTTATGGGACTTAATACCACTTCTAAAATGAAACAAAATATCGATGTTGTACCTAGAGATGCGAATGAATGGGTTGCAGTATCATATGAGTTTATTGAAGATTTAAAACCTTTAGGAATTAGGTTATACTATTATTAATATTTATAATAATCTTATTTTCTCTTATTATCTGTATGATATTTAATAATATAAAATTAAAGAGAATGTTTTCTATGGGTTGATTTCATGGTTAAGAAAAAGCATTTTATAGGTTTATTATTATTTGTTTCATTTATTTTTATTATTATTAGTGTTCAGACAGTTAATGCTGATAAATCTATTCTTATTGATGAAGGTTTAGCTAATTATAAGAATTCTAATATAACTAAATTGAATTGGGAGGTGTATTCTTCAGATAAACAGTTAAAAATTTACAGTAAGCAATTAAAAAGAAATTCTCTTGGTTATAACAAAAAGATTCTGATTAAAAAAGTCAAAAATAATAAATTAAAAATTTCTATTCTTTATTCTTACAAAGGAAATGTTATAAATAAAAATTATACATTTAAGTCTAAATTAAATCATACTTCTTACTATTATAAAATTTATAAACCTAAAATGGTTAAAAATTTAATAAAAACAGAAACTTTTGAAAAAGGTAAGGAACCTTATTATAATGGACCTCATGGGGAGATAAAATGGAAAGCTCATATTTATCATGGTAAAAAGGTCATTATTAATGATAGGAGTAACAATTTATATGGTCATATCAATAAAACTACTTTAATTGAAAAACATGGAAAAAATAGATTAAAAATAACTACTAAAGTAGGAGTCGCTGCGTTTTCAAAAATATTATATTCTGATGGATATTTGAATTCATTAAATATCTCTGATTATAAAAATCGAAATCCTTTTAAAAATAAAAATGTAACTTATGTGAAAACAAAATTAAGCCCAAAAGATTATTATATTAAAACTCACAAATGGAAACTTTTTCAACATATTCCTAAAAAATACATAGTTGAAAGAGCTTATGGTTTATTAAAAAATTCAAACACTAAATTATATTGGAATGCATGGAAAGAAAGAGATAATGATTTTATTTGGAATAGAATAGTGATATATAGGGGATTTTCTTTTAAGTCTTATAATGAGGATAATAATGATATTTATGATAAAATAACCATCGAAATATCAAATATTAATGAATTAAAAATAACACATCAAATAAATAAAACAAAAGAAATTAAAAATATAAACACTGACTTATCGCCACTTGATTATTATTTAAAGGTTTATAGGGAAAAAATGATTGAAATACTTGATAAACCTATAATAAATCTTATTCTCACTGAATAGATTAAATATTAATTTTAAAAAACTTAATATTAAGGTTTATCTTAAATAATTAATTTTATTTAATTATAAAAAAGCAAGATAAAAAAATTAATAAATTAATAAACGGACTTGGAGGGATTTGAACCCTCGATCTTAAGATTAGGAGTCTTACGCCCTTCCAGACTAGGCTACAAGCCCAAATATAATAATAAATATTGTTTAGTTTTTTTAATTATTAATATTTTTTGGTTATTCTTTCTTCTTTTTAAGTAACCAATTTAATGTCATAATATTATTTTCTAAATCATAAACTTCGGCCTTTTGACTTTTAATGTAATTATCAAATAAATAACTTCTTTTTGGATATTTTTTCTTTAATTCTTCGGCTCTTTTAGTTATTAACTCTGTATTAATTTTATTAATTTTAGAAAACTCTTTATCATCAGATAATATTTTATCAACAATTTCTAAATTATTTGATTTAAATATTTCTATCTTATAATTGAATATTATTCTATAATTAGTATTTTAAATCGTTATTATGTATTATATAAATATTATTATATTATATAAAAAAATTGTATTAATAACAACTTTCTAAAACTAGCTATTTGTTTAAATTAATTAGATATATCAATCTCTATCTGTCTAGATATGATTATTTAAAGCATTTTTTAAAATATTAAACTGAAATATTATATTTTAATAAAAAAAGAATATATAACGGACCTGAGGGGATTTGAACCCCCGACCTACGGATTAGAAGTCCGTCGCCTTATCCAGACTAGGCCACAGGCCCATATGATTACTAATATGGGTTATTTTATTTTTTTTGAAGTTTTTTTCTTCTTTTTTATCCTATTTATTTTATTTATTTCTATAAATTGGATTTAATCAATTCTTATTATTTTTATATCATATTCTTATTGTAAATACTTATGATTTACAGAATGATAAGATATTGTACTTTTTAGTATATAAACATAACTCTTATATAAATATAACTCTTTTTATAAGCTGAGAATATTTTTATAAAAATTAGCTGAAAAATATATTTTGGACTTTTTAATATTTAAACTTAACATAAAAAAATTTAAAAAAAATATTTAGTAAATAGTATAATTACTATTTACATATAAATAGGTGGTTGAGGATCTTTTTTCACTTCTTCAGCCAATTTTTGAAGCCTTGATTCAATGTCTTGGGCTTCTTTTAGAAGGGGTTCATAGTCAATATCAACATCAATGAGTTTATTAAGGCCTTGAACTACTTCTGCGGCTGCTCTTGGATCAGGATATTGTGTAAGTGTTTCTGCAAGTATACATGTAGCAGGGATGTTTTTCTGTGCAGATTGAGTTAAAAGTGTTCCTGAAATTCCATTTATATTTCCCATTTGCATTATTGGAAAATCTTTTTCTTTCAATACATCTAATGCTTCTGTTGAGTTGGCTACAGCTCCAGCAGGATTTCTTTTTTCTCTAACAATAGCACTATTAAATGTTATTAATTCTTTACTATTATTTTTATCCATCCAATCAACAATTACATTTGTCATATCAAAAACAACCTCTTGTGGAACTATAAAGTCTGATAAAAATAGCACTAATCCTTCTCCTTCATATATTCTGAAAGGATGTAAAGCTACTCCTTTATATAATACTGCTAAAGGAGGGAAGTGTTTTGATTCGATGTAACCAATTTCTCTCATTTTTAGGTTATCTACCAATAACCATCCTATTATGTTCCCAATTAACCCTGCATTAGGGGAACCTTCAAGTACAATTGCATCTTCTATATCTTCTGAAACTATTTTACAACAGTCTGTTTTAGTCTCCACTATCATTTGATTCAACCCTTATTTAAATTTTTATCAACAACCAGCTCCACCAAGATTTTCACCAGTTTCGCTATTTATTTGGATTTCTCCAACAATAACATCGTTTATAAGTATAGGAACAATATAAACTATTAAATTATCCTCTATTTCTTTTAATCTTGGTATTCCTGCAGTTGCTTCATCTTCTTTAATATATCTTGAAGCAATTATTTGTGCTTCTTCTTCATTTATCATTTATATCCGCCTCTATGATTTATGAATATTTATACTCTATTTGTGTGACCGTTTGTATCTACACCAATTCCATCTATTACATTTCCATCTTGGTCATAGACTTTAACAACCCACATTTGGATAGAACTATCCCATTGTGCAT
>JADHEF010000297.1_pt1 | contig 57960 bp, 79 predicted proteins | sample 8952391 | NCBI WGS metagenome assembly JADHEF01 (sample SAMN16124439, study PRJNA663245) | bioreactor sludge metagenome | isolation source: sludge (nitrite) | place: India:Bengaluru | collected 2019-02-28 | reverse complement strand
CCCAGATGATGGGCAACTGCTGCATCTTCGCCTCCCACCGGGGGGTGATCGTGGGCGGCCCGGGTGGGCAGATCGTCAACCTCTCCCAGGGCAAGGTCTCCTACGAGTACGGCCTGTACGGCACAGCCATAGTACGGGAGAAGAACGGCCAGGCCCACTATCTGTTTACCACGTCCAACATCAACTCGGCTTACAACCCACGAGCCGAGGCAATTTAAGCAAGGAGTCCATCGCTATGAGTGTGCAGATATCCACAAAACTTGCCAACCTGATTGCCAGCGGCCAGGATGTCCGATCAGCAATAGGAAATTTTAAACGCCTGATCTACTCCGGCACCAAACCGACCACTGCCGATGCGGCCATCAATGGGACGCTGCTGGCAACGCTCACCAAAGACGGCGCCGCGGCCACGTTCGAGACCAGGCCCGTGTGGGCCATTACCATCGCCGGCGCCATGGGCGGCACGGTCACCGTCAAGATGGGCGGAGCCCCGATCCACACCCCTGTCACCAGCGCCACCGACGCCACCACCACGGCGGCGGCCCTGGCCGCTGCCATCAACGCCACCACCATCAAGCCGTTTTCCGGGTTCACCGCATCGTCTTCAGGAGCCGTGCTATCCGTCATCGGCCCGGTGGGCTCGGGGGCGTCGCTCAACGCCCTGGTCTGCACCGCCGCCGTCACCGACTCTGTCACCGCAACCGTGGCCTCGGCCGGCCTGCCCGATGGCAGCAACGGCACCACCCTGGGGGTGGATGCGGTGAACTGCTGCGATTTCGACGCCCGGAGTGTGTCCGGTGTGCTGACCAGCACCCAGACGTGGTCCGATACATCAGCCGATGCCGCCGGCACCGCTACATGGTTCCGCGATGTGTACGATGCGGCAGACACCGGCACCGCGTCTACAGCGTTCCTGCGCAGACAGGGGAGCGTTACCACCACGGGTGGGGGCGGGGACATGGAGCTGGGGTCCACGCTGATTACTGCCGGTACGCCGGTGCAGGTAACCGGGGCTACGTTCACGGTTAGATCGTAATCCGACATGGCAGAAACGCTCTCCATAGCCGAATACTCTCTCGGATACGTGACTATCCAGGGGGCGGCGGTCGAGTCACCTACAGGGTTTTCCGAGTACGCTCTGGGGGTTGTCCCGCTCACCGGAGCCTCAACTGAGGCTCTGGCGTCGTTCACTGAGTCGTCCAGCGGCATGGCGGCAACTGCGGGTACATCGGCTGAAGGCCTGAGCCTGTCGGAGTATGCGCAGGGGTATGTCGTCCTTGCAGGTACATCGGCTGAAGGCCTGAGCCTGTTGGAGTATGCGCAGGGATCCCTGTCGATTCTGGGGACCTCCGCCGAGGGGGCGGGCTTCCGTGAGCGGTCTGCGGGGGCGTTGTTAGGTCGGTCAGCAGAGTCGATACTGTTTTCGGAAACGGTGCGCGGATTCTCCCCCATCTCCGGTACGAGCCGAGGGGAACTCGTTTTCTGGGAACACTGCCGCGGCATCGTGGCGGAACCTGCCCTCAACGTCACACCCACCCCCGGTGCCGATCCGGTGGACGAGGAGACTACTGCCTGGTGCATCAACCTGACCACTGGGGGGCACTCTCGCTATGTTGGAGCACTGGACGGCAGCCTCACGGATGTCGTGGGGCAGGTTGTTACCGCAGTGACTCAGATGGGAGTAGATCGAGCCAAGCACGTCCACGATCTCTACATCCACGGCCGCCTGACAGCCGACTTGACTGTTACCACCATCACCGACGAGCAGACGCGGCACTCATATACGATTCAGGAAGACAGTAATTCCGGGCTGCATCAGCAGCGGCTCAAACTGGCCAGGGGTGTGCGTGGGACTGATTGGCAGTTCTCCGTTTCCGGTACAGGTTTCAGTCTCAAGTCCATCGAGGTTCCGCCGCTCATTTCCCAGAGGGTACGGTGATAATGGACATCCGGCCTACCAGCGAGCAGGCCCTTGAGTACATCTGGTTCGGTCGGCAGTGCCTGGACTTGGCCCGCCGTAGCGGTAGGACAGGCGCCAAAGCCTTCCAGGACGGTCGTCTGTTGGTCATCTGCAAGTACACCCTCCACCACGCGACCCTGATCACCCTCTCCCAGGGCGATTTCACCATGCACCCCCGCTCCGGCCCGCTCCGGTCGTATCCCGTCACCGACGACATCACGATCCCCGGCATCAACGGTGGTGGCTATATTCAGTCAGGAAACGCCTTTGCCGAGATGTCGTCACGCCTCCCCTACCCCTTGGTGGATAACGACCACGGCACGTTTATCATCAACATCGATGGCGAGGATCTGGAGGTGGAGTGGGCCGAGGCCGGGGACGAGAACTACGGCAACCTTTGGTGGTTCGGCACAGGGGACGATCCACCAGTGCTTTCCTGGAAGGGTCCGCCGTCGGTGCAGTTCGGTCTTCCCGCGTCAGCGGCTATTTCTGGTCTAACACAAACAATATCTGGTGTTAGCACTCCGTTTAACTGCTTCATATATCAGGATGGTGCACGTCTCTGTCGAGGTCCACAACCTATTCCTGATAACAAACTGGCCACACTGATAGTTGGGGCCTGCTACGCGACGGATGAAGATGCTAAGCAGTGGTTGATAGCAGTTTGTATTACCAAGCGAGACTCCCGGTATTTTCTCCAAGTGTGGCGGTCGGAAGACCGGGGAGCGGAGTGGGAACTGGTCGAAGAATTCCTCTCCGTGCGGGCATCATCTCCAGCATTTATCCACCGCAGCGGGAAGGTTTTTATCTACGCGGGGGTTCGGTACATCATCTCTGAAAATCTCAAATACGTCCTGAGACCCAACGAGCAGATGCCTGCAAGCGAAAAAGGAATTAGAACTATCACTGGGCGAGGTGGATATGGAAGCACCTACGAGTTCAGTGACGGTGTTGGCTACTGCTGGCCAGCGATAGACCCAAACGGCGAACTGGTGTTTTCCGAGTACACGGAGAGCGCATCGTTTACCGGGACCGGCAACGGCGACACGCAGAATCAGGTTGTGCAGGTGCCGGTGTACCGAGGTAATCCGGCAACAGATGTTACCATCATGGCTGGGTATAACGGTGGCTTTGTATTTGATGCTGTGTTTAAGGGAAGTTACTGCTCAGTTCAGTGGTCTGGGGTGGATCGGTACAAGGGGACAAGGGCGTGGAAGGCTGCTCCGAAGGGGTGTAATACCAGCTTCACCGTATCGGTAACTCTTATGCCTCAAGGAGTTTCTGCTACCTACACACATGATACAGCCGCACTAGGTGCGATGGTTATCAGCGGACCGACGGACAGAGTGGCTTCCGGGCAGTATACGGTAGCTAATGCCGTAGGCGCTGTAACATGGACTAACTCAAAAGGGACGATCTCTTCTTCAGGTGCGGCAATTTTCAGCGGTTGTGGGACAGCTACTATAACAGCAACAGACGCTTGTGGTAGGACGGCGACTATCAGTGTTTCTTTACCAACCGGGGTGTGGCGACTAGTAGAATCTTGGCGGCCAGGTATTGCAACGTACAACTGGTTTACCTACCCTGCAGGTGGAAACGCTTCGAAAGGAGGTTCATACGTATCTGGCGGTTACGAGACATATTCCAACCAGACTAATGTCGCAGGCCTTCAGTGGAATGCCATAAAACTGAAATGTGTTTCAGGATCAAATCCAAAAGAACTTGGCCCACTATCTGGTGATTTATACAGAACTCCTCCCGGTATGTCTCAGATAGCATCTACCCATGTTTCTACAGATAATCATTGCTACTCTGTGACTTTGTATCGGTATTACCGTATGACGTACTATGATAAATATGAGTGGAAATGCAGTACTGACGTTCTGGTTTCTACAGTAACTGATGGTTATTACACTTATTACACATACGCAGCAGCTTAGGTGAAACATGCTAGTAAACGAACATCAGCGATATAATATTTGGCAAACACTAGATAGCCCATTTAACTACGCCGAATTCAGTACTGCCTGTGAATTGGCAGGTATTGAGCCGCTTACTCCGTTCGAATTTGCACAGAAAGCTGGCCTACTGACATGTGCCGCAATGTTATATCCTCAGTTGTCGGCTACTGACGCATACTTGAAATTAATCGAGGAGCATCAACAAGATGTTGTTGCGAAAAGAGATGTTGAAAGGCTTTCCAGCGTGAGCACACAAGCAGTAGTTCTAGCACCGACAACCAACTGTCGATCTTGTGGCGGCGGGAAGGTACGCTAATGGGCTGTGATTGCAGCAACTACATAGACTGCAATGACAAATCGATGGAACTCGCTACGTATGACGACGACAACGAGTTCAGTCACAAGGTTTCGCATACTACTGCGTCCGATGATATCTTGGGATTTTACCAGAAAACAGAGCGGTCCTTCTCGGTAGACCACGGCTTCGACAGGTCGATCTCTCCGGGGTATGTCTTGGTCGGGTGTACGGCCGACGCTCAAGGGACGTGGGTCTGCGACAGGTCAAACGAAGCCATTGCTCACGCGACAGTCTCCGAATCCTGCGTCCGGGAGTCGAACGTTCCTATGTATTGGGACCGGCAGCGCGAAATATTCGTCTGGCGGCATGTCCGGGAGGAGCTTGGTTTCTCTGTTACTTCTGGCAAAACGGCGCAGTTCCGGATGAAGTGGGGAACGTCCAAGCTGAACAAAGTTATCATCCCCACCAGTGTCCGCACCAAAGGGATAGAGCAACTGCTGATGGTGCGCAAAGGGGAGAAGGTAATCGTTGCTGAGGCTGAATATGACTACAACCCGTTTCCAGTCAACGACGTATCAGGTGGCAACTGGGGCCTGTACGGTAATGTGGTGAATAACGTCAGTTCACCGGACTCCGAGGACGTAGCCTGCATCTTGGTATTCCCCACCCCGCCCAAGCTGGCCATGTGCCAAGACGCAGATTGTCTGTTCTATGGCTTCTATGATTACAACGCGGTTGAGGGTGGATTTGTTGAGAACTCACTGCCGAAAGACGATGGCGGGAAAGACTATTTTTACCCCTACTGGTGCCGCAGTATGCCAACTGACCCGCTGTGGCGGCAGGTGGCTGATACCCGCTACGAGGTGATTTACACCGGGGCAAAGACTCAGGTCGGCGGTTCGCTCGGCCCCGGGTTGAATCTGGAGGGTGTGACTGAGTGGACCCCGAGTAAGCCACTGGTCAACCCGTGGCCGTTCGGCTCGTTCGCACTGGATTCTAAGGAGAATTTCGTTGCCTCGTGCATCGCTCAGTTCGGGGAACGAGTCGGCAAGGGGATTGTCTACAACGAATCTAATGTCGGGAATCTGTTCGAGGCTCTGACAAAAGCCGGTGTCAGCACGAGGGGGCCGTACACCGCGCTGTACCCGGTGACTCCGCTATGACTGAGACATGGACAGACTTACAGTGGTTCGCTTCGGTGACCAGTGGCTCGTCGTCGGGGGCGACTCAAGTTGTGGACGTGGGAGATCTTGGGACCAGCTCAGCTCCATGGCATGAAGAAGATCCAGTGATGGCGGAAGCGAAGACACTGGCAGTGGCACAGCAGCGGATTCTGTTGGCGACTCTGTAGTCACCTCACCTGATGGCGGGACAGGCTCAACGCCGCCAATAACTGTCGGAATTGACTACTGGTTGCGAGCCGAAACCGGAGAAGTTATTACCGATGAACTTGGCGAAGGGTACTCCTTGGAGGGAATGTCGTAATGCCAAAGATTTCAGAGCTCGCATATGCCGGGGAACTTGGTGCGGCAAATTATATCCTGGGAATTCGTGATGGAGTTACGGTGCGGTTTCCTATCGAGGTCTTTGAGGACGAGCCGATCGTCAACTCGTCATTCACAGTACTGACCGACACCCCAGCGAACTATGTGGACCAGGCAGGGAAGTTGGCAGCGGTGAACAGTACTGAGACAGGGTTAGAGTTTGTTGACCCGCCGGAAGGCGCGTACGCATTTACCGATCTGACCGACACTCCAAACACGTACACCGACCAAGGCGGGAAGCTGGTAAAAGTGAACTCAGGAGGGACTGGTCTGGAGTTTGGGGACGCGCCCGCCTCAACATTCCTTGCACTGAGTGACACGCCTGATTCGTACTCTGCTTATGTCGGTAAAGTAGTGGCAGCGAAGGCGGACGGCAGCGGGCTTGAGTTTGTCTCTCCGACCAGCGGTTCGTATACCATCGTGGACCTGTCATCTGCTACAGTGGACTACGCCTTAGCGCCAGGGGAAGTGGCCAAGATCACCTACTCGTCGGCGACAAGCGTTCCACTGCATATCGCTACTGTAGAAGGAATTTACGATTTAACGATAATAAACGCGTCAGTAGCGGTTACAGATTTTTCTTCTGCGGCAAGCATTTTGCTACGCCCAAACAACTCTACAGTCACCGCTGGAGCGATAAACTGGAGCCGACTATCTCAGTACAGTACAACTGTAAACGGATATGAAGATAGCGGGTCCCAAACTGCGTTCATCATATGCAACGATAAAACGGGCATTATTTCTGAGAGCACGGTGTTTACGTACACCACAAGAAAGCTCGTTCGTGGATGTTATGTAACTAAAATAGGAACCGATCAGTTTCAACAATTCTTTTTTCACCAACCTTGGGTTGATACGTCAACGAGCTGGACATCACTCGGCACGCTGGTCATCTCGACTGCGCAGTCAGGTATAGTGGTTGTTCGCAGAATCATATGATCTCATATACTCCTTGGAGTTTGCGCGGCTATCCTGGCAAGGCCTGGCAGGTATACGTCGAGATACAAAACAGCCGATCAATTACCGAACTCATCAAGGTAAAACGTCAACTTAACAACCCACCAGTTACCGGACTGGTACTGGTTGAAAACAGTTCCCCAGCGATTAAACGGCTGGGATGGGAGAAACTTTGCGATGGAATCTGGTATCGGTATTTTGAGCACCTGCGTGGTGACGGCGTCCAGCCTGTTCGGGCCGTTGCGGGAGAGGGTCAAGTGCGTAACCCCCTGGCTGATGATCGGCGGGAGCACGCACCCCATCGAATGCCGTTTGTGCCTCGGTTTCTGGGTGTCTCTGCTGGTCTGTTTCTGTACATCTCCGCCGGACCTCGCATTACTCAACATCCTGCCGGTCTACGGCGCGTCCTATTTTCTCGCAACTCAGGAGAGGTAACATATGACGATTTCAATGTCGGAAATGTGGAACAGCAACTTTGGCCTGATCGGCGAGGTCAAGGCCCGAGCGTTCAGCGCCATGTCCCAGCTGGAGTCACAGGCCTTGTCATCGGCCACCACGCTCTACCACCAGGCAACCACGGCGTTTGACGCTTTAGAGGTCTCCTCTGTAGACGTATCAGCTCTGCCTACCGCCGCAGAAATCGATGCCGCTGTGCCGGATGTGGAACTGAGCATACCGGATATACCTTCTATCGATGTGTCGGCTCTGCCCACCGTGGCAGAGATCATGGCCAGTGTGCAGGACATCACCCCTGATCCGTTCCCCACGTCGCCGACGGCGGACGAGATTGAGAAGTACAAGCGCCACGTTTGGGAAGACACACACCTGGACCAGCTGCAAACCGTGCTCATGGCTATGGTGGAGGCGGAGGGGATGCCGACCCAAGCCCATCAGGACGCCATCTTTGATCAGGACAAGGAACGCAAACAGCGGGCACTGGCGGATTCCATCGATATCATCAAGGCCCAGACCTCGGGCCGGGGGTTCAAGTACGCCAACGGCCAGACCAATGCCGCTATCCTCGACCTGATGCAGAAGCACCAGTTCGACCTGGAGAACCAGAGTCGTGAGATTACGAGGCTCTGTGAAGAATGGGCCAGACAGAACTTCCAGTTCTCCCTCCAACAGGGGCTCTCGGTCGAGCAGATGCACATGGATTTCGCCTACAAGTACTCGACCATCTACCGCGAGCTATATACCACCCTACTGACTGCGGTGTTGGAGAAGTACCGCACCCAGATCCAGGTCGAGTTGGAGAAGATGGAGGCCAACATCAAAGCGGTGATGGCGAGGACCGAGGCTTACAAGGCCAATGCCGACATCGCCGCTACAACAGGGCGCCTGCGTCTGGACCTGTACCAAACGCAGATTCAGGCGGGGATAAGTGAACTGGACGCCAGGGTGAGGGTGGGGTTGGCCCGTGTTGACGCCTCTAAGGCCGATACAGACATCAGAGCCACAGCGGGGAAACTTCAGCTGGACAAATATCATCTGGACATTCAGCAGGCGTTGGGCGTGTTCAACGGAAGCATCACCAGCCTGCACAATAGCATAACAAGATCGTTGAACGCGGCCACCGCCTACGCCAACACCACGAGCGGGCTCATACAGGCAACCACCAACAACGTGCTGGGGGTTTATAACGAGAAGAGTCAGTGAAGCCTACAATAATAAGGTTGCATTAATAGTGCGAAGGTGTTATGACGTGAGTCACCCAGGAGGTGTGGTATGGCACGAGGCATAGAGGATCTTATCCCCGACACGAAGAGGCTGATTGGAGGGATTGCACAGTTCGCTGGTAACGGTTTCATGTCGAACGACAGCCGTGCGCTGCTGGAAAAAAATCGCGGCTACGTCCCCGGCACCACGGCGGCGCGTGCTGCGCAGGCACAAGCCTCTACACCTTCGTTTTCCGAGAGCCCTACGATGAACTCTCAGTGGGGTAGTACAGGGGATCTGTTCCTTAACGGGTTGCCTCGCGGTGGTACTCCGCCCGCACCCTCTACCCCCTCCACACCCTCTCAGTCGGCCCGGTTCAAGGGTGGCGCTCCGCGCAGGGTGTTACAGCCTCGCGCTGTTTCCGCTCCTTCTGCTACCCCTTCTAGTGACAGCCACGGGTACGCTATCGTCGGTGGCAAGCGCATCAATTATCAGGACATCGGCACCAAACGCGATCCTCTGGCGCGCAACGACGGCATGGTCTCTACTCCGGAAGGAGGGATCATGCTGCTGGGTAATCCTACAGCCTACCGCCCCATCCCACAAGAAGAGAGGTCGGCCCGAGGTATAGCCGACCTGACCCCACAGGAAACCCTTGTCCGTAATAACGAGCGTATCCAGTCCGATCTGGATACCATCACCGCCAACATGGGTAATCAGTACGATGGGGAGCAGAAGATAGCAGCAGCCAAGATGCGCATTGCGGCATTGCATGGTCAGAACGAATTGCTCCAGAAGGGCATCGCCGGGGATCAGTCTTTGGAGGGACAGAAATACGTCGCCGACATGGGGCTGAGAGGGCACCAGACGGATATAGAGGGGCAGAAGTACGCCGCCGACATGGGGTTGAAGGGGCATCAGATAGACAGAGAATCTAACATCGATGTCGCACGACTGTACTCCGACGCGCAGATCAAGTCCGCCTCCCTCGGACGAGAGAACAGAGATAATGCACAGGCCGCAGCTGAGGACAAGGCGCGCCTTGGGGTGCGCAACCAGGTGATCAACTCCTACGACTGGACTGGCATCAGCCCCACCGCTGCCAACGAATATGCTGCCATTGTGGCGCAGACATTCGACAAGCCAGGGTACGAGACGTTCAGCGACCCTCAGAGCAAGTACGGAGACACCATCCTCCATCCGGAGATCGTGAAAGCCTTCGGCCCCAAGCTCCGCGCCGCCAAGACCTCTCGTGAGTACACCGACGCGATCAAGGAGATCAACCGGCTGACCGGAGGGCAGGGGGTCCACCAGACCAGCCTCGTAAACACTCGACATCTTCCTAGGCTCAAACGAGCCAAGGATAGCGGACTCTCTGGACTGAACGCAAGGTAAGGACGCCCCATGGGACTCTTCAACACTCAGGACGACAATCTCAAGCTCGACCCCAAAGCCGTGCAGCAATCGCTGTCACGGCTTAACTCTGTCTCTCCTCCTGCACCTCCTGCCCCAGCGGCTCCGAAGGAGCGCGGTTTGTTCGGGGAGACTGCCGCGGCCGTCAAGCGGGGTGGGTTGCAGGTCGTCGATATGGCGGGCAACGTCGCCAAGGTGCTGGACCCCGCGGGTGGGGTTGATGTCGTCCACAACGCCGGGGCAGGGTTGTCGAATTATGTCCGGAACCGCGCCGCACAGCCTGACGTGGCTGAGTCGTCCTATGTCCAGAACCACCCGGTACTGGGGAACATCCCCAAAGCCATGGAGATGGCCATTCCCTCCGTCGGTATTCCGCTTGCCGCCGCTGGTGGGGCGGTACTTGCTGGGGCGTCTGCTCCGGTTACGGCCGCTGTGGGCATAGGCGCACCTGCTGTGGCGTTTGGTGTCTCCCAGTTCCAAGACACCAAAGAGCGCGCTCTTGACGCTGGGGTATCGCGAGCGGAGGCGAACAAAGCCGGGGTTAAGACCGGCCTGATTGAAGGTGGGCTGGAGGCGGCGTCCAATCTCATACCCTTCTCCAAGGCGTTCAAACTCGCCAAGCCGATGCAGGGAACTGTCCTCAAGTCCATGTTCAAAGCCCCTACGTGGAAGGCGCTGGGCAAGAAGCTGGCCGTTGACACTGCGCAGATCATGGGCGGCGAAGTCTCCACCGAGATGGGGCAGGCATACCTGCAAGCCAAGGTGGAGAAGAACGCTGGTATCCGTCCCGACGCAAACCCCTGGCAGGAGGCCAAAGACGTTATTGGTCCGACCATCGGCCTGTCGCTGATTACTGGTGGCGTTGTTGGAGGCGCCAATAAGCTTTCTCGCGTTGCATCGCAGCGGGCGCTCCAGAACCCCGGCGTTCATGAGGACGTACGCCGTGCCGCTATGGACCGCGTTCACGCCGGTCTGGTGGATGCTGAGAACAAAGGTGTGGCCCCCGCGGGGTCCGCCGCCAACTGGCGCAGGAACGTCGAGGCTGCTATCAAAGTCAAAGCTCCGCTGGTCCTGTCCGACGACCTGCTGACCACCGACCGCACTGCTGCGCATGAAGTGCATGACGAGCAGGTGAAAAACGACGCCCTCGAAGCCCTGGCCCTCGCTGCCGATCCCACTAACGATCTCGGTGTTTCCGACGCCGTACAGGCGGTGAATCAGAAGAAAGCGGAAGACGCCGTGACGCGGAGAGTTGCGCCTGAGCCTGCGGCTCTCACCCCTGAGCCTGCGGCTCTTGCCACTGACCCTGCGGCTCTTACCCCTGAGTCTGCGGCTCTCACCTCTGAGCCTGCGGCTCTCACCCCTGAGCCTGCGGCTCTCACCCCTGAGCCTGCGGCTCTCACCCCTGAGCCTGCGGCTCTTACCCCTGACCCCTTCGAGGCTCAGATGTCCGCGGCGGCGCAGGATGGTGGGGTAGCCCTATCCAAACGTGAAGAAGGCCCAACCCCTGAGATGCACCAGTGGGCAGAGGCCAACGACCTTGAGTTCACGCCGGGTAAGCTGATGCCGAACATGGAGCAGCGGTGGTGGGGGTTGCAGCCAAAGCAGGAGCAGGTAGCCCCTCAAGAAGTCAGTCCGTCGCCGGTGGAGCAAGCACAAGTCGCTCCTCAAGAACCCACATCCGCCGCCACCCATACCCCTCCGCCTGCCGGTCAGTACCGGCAGCATGTCGTTCATCGGGATGAGCAGGGGCGTCCTCTCGTCGTGGCGGTGGAACGCCCTGACGGCGTGGTGGGGCTGCTGAACACCAAGGGGGGTGTGACTGCTGCCTTCGAGAACGCCACCGATCCTGACCACCCGTACATCCAGGCGTACCGGGAAGCGGTCGCGCGAGGCGAGGTAGAACAGGGACCGGCACCCAACGCTGCCTTTGTCAGAGGCACCCAGCAGTTCGATGGTCTATTACAGGAAGTGGCGGCGCAGAGGATTACGCCGAGAAAGGAGCGGGTCAATGGGTCGAAGACGCCTACCGAAGAACCTGTGGGTAGTCCCGCCACGGAGTTGGATGGAGGACTGGGGCGGAATCCAGTGGAAGCTGGACAACTTCGGGGAACTGAAACGCTGCGCAGCCAAAGCACTCAGCCGCAAAACCCCGGACAAACGAAGGGAGCGCAGGCGGAGACGGCGAGGACCGTCCGAGATATTGGTTCGCTCCCTGTCGCTGAACGACTCGCAGCTCTGAGTCAGGCTAGGGGCGAAACGCTTACCGAGTCCACAAACAAGGCTCTGGCTGACAAGCTGGACAAGATAGCTCAGATCTTCGGTCATCGGGTGACGCTGCTGAGTCTCCCCGAAGGGAACTCCTACGACGGTTTCGTGGCCGATGCCGATCCCAAGCACGTCTACATCTCCGAGAACAGCCAGAACCACCCTCTCGCAGTCTTGGGCCACGAGATCCTGCACCAGATGAAGAAGGCCGACAAGAACCTGTACTACGAACTCGCGCAGGCTCTCGACGCCATGAAGAACAAGAAGGGGTTCAAGGAGTACATGGGGCGCACGGGCGAAGTGCGGTCTGAGGAATGGGTGGCTGATGTGTTCGGTAAAGCGTTCTCTCACGAGGGCTTCTGGCAAGCCTTTGAAACCGAGTCCCCATCCCTCGCCGGGCGCGTGGCGACGTTCGTCCACGACCTCATAACCCGGTTCAAAGACAAACTGCTCACCGGACGCACCGGCCTCGCCGCGCAGACCATCAAGGACTTCCGCAAAGTCGAGCGCCTGACCGCCGAGGTAGCGCGGAGGTATGCCGAGAACGTGAAGCGGCACGAGTCTGGCGAGTTGAGTGAGGCAGGCTTTAAGGAACTCTCGTCCGTAAGCTCGGACGACATTCCCCCGCACATCGTCAACGCCGTGGCCGCTCCTCGCGAGGTGATGACTGCCGTGAGCACGGCGACCAAGCAGCAAACCAAGGACACCCTCAACGAGAAACTGAAGTCCAGAGAAATTCCCCACACCAACCCCATCCGCCTCACCACCGTGGAGGAGCTGCACGACATCATCAAGACCGGCACGCTCCGGGCAGGCAAGGATTTCGAGGGGCGCAGCGGCATTTCGGCACAGTTGGTCGATGGCAAAAAACCTATCGTGGCCTATGGCCCGAACGACAAGATCAGCGCCGCAATCGTATTCCCCGAACAGGCTGCGATCGGCAAGGGCATGGCGCCCAACGAGGTCAAAGTCAGTGAGAAAACCGATGTTGCCGACCTGCACTTCGTAGTAGACGGGTTCCGGGAAGTGATGTCTTTCGACCAGCTGAAAGAGGCGGTGGGGGAGAAGCAGGATGCTATTGGGTTCAAAGAACTCAGTCGCACCAATATATCACAATCAGCGTTAGCTGATGAAGATAGCATCACCTTCAAAGAACTCACGTCCCTGAACCCTGTCGAGCAGGCCAAGGGCATCAACCGGGCGTTCCGTGACATCCCCTATGGGCGGGTTCTAAAAGACGCTATGAAGAGTGCCTATCGGTTTTTCATGCCGATGGACCGCACCGTAAATCTGCTGGCGAGCATGGCGAACTACAAGCCGATCCAGACCCAACTCAAGCAGTTCTTGAGCCAGAGGAAGGGCAAGGCAGGGTATCTCCAGGCGGCGATGACCAACGCCCACCACGTCATCAAGACCATGGGCAAAGCGTTCACGACCGAGGCCGATGAAAAGAAGCTGGCTGATCTCGCCTTCACCGCCACGCTCTATCAGGTTCATGCTGACCCGCGCATGGCCGATGGGTGGACGGAAGACTCGTGGGTTACATCCGGCCAAGACCAGGTAACAGGGAAATCTCTGGGTGACGCTCGGCGGGAAGTCTGGTCGATGTACTCCAAGCTGACCCCCAAACAAAAGAAAGCCCACCGCGCCATGCTGGACCACTTCCAGCACCTCCGCGACGATGCTAAGAACCACGCCCTTGACCCGGTGAAACAGCTGTTCGGAGACGACGTGTTCGCACAGGCACAGCAGTACCTCGCCAATGAGCGGCAGATCATAGCCTCCGACGTAGAAGTGCCCCAACTGGTCAGGGACGCTGCCAAGGCGATCAAGACCAAGATGCAGGCGTTCCCCGAACTCAAGGGCGACTACGTGCCCCTCATGCGTTTCGGCAACTACCAGGCGCGTATCAACGAGGTGGACGAGAACGGGGAGATGGGCAAGCGTACCTATGCCGAGTTCTTCGATACCAAAGAGGACGCTCTGCGCTTCATCGCCGGGGTCAACCAGAACACCGCGACCTCGGGCCAGATGGCGACCCTGGAGGTTGCTGACGACAAGCTGCGTCGTGCCCATGTCAACGTCCCCGGCAGCTACGCCGACCAGATCAAGGACGCGCTTCAGAACAAGTACAAGGAGGCTCTTGAATCAGGTGATGCTGACACTCAGGCGTTGATAGAGAGCATGATCGAGGCGGCGCACGACGAGGCGCAGGCGATCCGGGTCAACACGCTGCCGAGAACCACCACCGAGGGGTCCAAGCTGCACCGCGAGGGCGTGGCGGGTTTCAGTAAGGACATCGTGAAGGTGTTCGCCACCTACTCCCGCAACACCGCCCTCGCCAACTCGCGCCTGATCTACGGCGAGCAGATCAACCAGACCTTCCGCGACATGAAGAACACCATCAAGGCGTTCGATGCCGAGCCGTCGGAGCCGGGGCAGGAGAAACAGCACGCCCTCATGTCTGCCGACATGCAGGACGCCTACAACTGGCTCTACCGCATGGACAAGGAGGGCGATCAGGAGAAGGTCCACGAACTTGCGCAGATGCTCGGCAAAGCCGCGGCGTTCTGGTATCTGTCCTCCCCCTCAACGTGGCTGGTGCAGTGGTCACAGCCGTTCATCTTCACCGTCCCCCACATGGCGGCGAAATTTGGACCCAAGGCACTGGCCGAGTACACCAGGGCGGCGAAGCGGTACATGGCGGGCAACTACTCGGACGAGAAGATCGACGAGTTCGATCGTACCCACGAGTTCGTGGGCAAGCGCATGGCCGACCTGATCGAGCAGAGCCGCACCGCCCCGGAGCGAGAGCGCCGACGGATCAACGCCGAACTGAAATCCATCTACGAATCGTTCCCCGATCCCAAGGATCGGGAGATGTTGGCTCTGAAGGTTCTCAGCCACCAGAACGCCGTCGATCTCTCCGCCGCCCACATGGTGCAGGACTTGACTGCCGGGGCGACGGACGGCACCAAGACGTTCGACAAGCTGGTGAACGGGTCAGCGTGGTTCATGCAGCACTCAGAGTCCGGGTCGCGCCGAGCCGCTGCTGTTTCCTCGTTCAACATGGCGTTCAAGAAGGATGAGGATTTCCTCAAGGCCAACGACTACGCCGTGGACACCATCAGCAAGACCCTCTACGACTTCGACTCGTCCAACCGTGGAGAGGCGTGGCGCGGCTCCTGGGGCCGGGTGTTCGGCATCTTCCGTTTCTTCCAACTCCACACCATCGGCCAACTCACGCAGTTGTCCAAGGACGCTTTGGGCGCGGAGTTCAAGCGCGACATCGCGGCTGCTGGTAACGACCAGGCGAAGATCAAAGAGGCGAAGACTAAGATGAAAGAGGCTCGGATGGAGCTGGCCTACATCATGGGGTCGTCGTTCGCTCTGGCTGGGGCGCTGGGCACTCCGCTCTCCACGCTGTTCAGCAACAGCGCCATGAACCTGATCTGGGCGGGGCTGGGCCTTGCCTTTGGTGATGACGATGATCCGTGGGACCCCCGCCGCGACTTCGAGATGATGGTTCGCAGGAACCTGAACTCCACCGCTGCCGACGTGGTCCTCAAGGGACTCCCCTCGCTGGTTGGCGCCGACGTGTCGCGCAGGATCGGGCTGGGGACCATAGGCGATCTTATCAACGGAGAACCACCTCCAGGCATCTCCAGTGCGCAGAAGTTCGGCTGGTACGCAGGTCGAGCGCTCGGTCCTGCCGGTGGCATGGTGATGGACGGGGTGCGGGTTCTGGACGAACTGGAGAAGGGGAACCTGGTCGAAGCCCTCAGGTATGGCACTCCCAAGGGCATCCGGGATATGGTCAAGGCGTTCCAGGTCGCCACTGACGGGGTGAAGTCGGGCGGGAACACCATCATGAAGGGGGAGGATGTCAGTCCCTACAGCTTCGCGCTCATGTTCATGGGGGTCAACCCTCTCGATGTCTCTCTGGCGCAGGAAGAGAGTCGCTACCTGAAGAACATCTCGGCGGTTCTGAGCCAGAGAAGAGCCGGTCTTGTGAAGGATCTGGCCGAGGCTGTGGTCAACCAGGACGAGGACGCCAAAGAAGCAGCCATCGAAGAGATCAACGGCTGGCAGCAGGCCCATCCGAAACTCCAGATCACCATGCAGAACGTAGTCCAGGCGATCAAGCGGCGGCAGAAGGCCGAAGAGAACGTCCCGACCAAACGCGAACAGATCATTCAGGAAGAGTACGGCATGGAAGGGGGTGAGGACGGTGGGGAAATGTAAAGGTGGCGGTAAGAAGAAGTGATGACAAAGCCCCTCGGATAGAGGGGCTTTTCAGTTCAAAAAATCCCGGCGGGGAAAGGAGGCGTCCCCACCGGGCAACTGGTTTATATTACTTTGCGGTTGGAGAACGGTGCAGTCAGTTCTCCGTAGCGAATACGTTCGTCTGAAGGGCTTTCCGTCTCCCCTATCATCTGAATCAGTGTGCGTAAGGTGTCAGCACACTCCCGCTTCGCTTCTCTTACGCCCTCCGCTTTAGCGTTGTCAATGGCTGCTTCGGGGGAGCCGTCAGCGACCTCAGGGCATTTGGCATCATGCACCCATCTCTCGGCCAGCGCCAACAACACTGCGTCTTTCATCACATCCCCTCCTTCGCTTCGCTCAACGCCTTGCGCCCATCCTTAGCCCACTTGGCGATGTTCTGAAGCGACTTGCGCAGCCTGGGCACTGATGCCTTCACGCCCTTCCTGAACTTCTCTATGTCGCTTGCCATTCCTGCCAGTTCCGTCTGAATCATCTCGATCTCTTTCATGGTTGCTCCTTTCTTGTTATGACGGCCATGGCTGGTCGTCTTCCTTGGACTCGTACACACGCCTGAACGCATCATTGGTCCGGTCAACGAACGATTCTACGACGAAATCCTCGTGGCGGAGATTGGACATATCCTCTTCAGTAAATGTCTTGCATATACTATAACGCTGCTTATCCTTGGTGCATACAATAGCCACAGTGATCTCAAGCGAACTAAACGGCCCTAATCGTATTACTACGTCTGCCTTGTGCTTAATGCCCTCTTCTATTTTTCTGATCAGTTGGTACGTTTCAGCTAGCATTGGTGGGCTCCTTTCAAAGAGTTCCGGTAATCTCAAACGACGTAATCTCCGTCGCCGGTATGATAGCCACACTGCCGCGCAGCATGATCTTGACGTAATCCAGGCCCACGGCCAGGACGGTCCGCGTGACGTGTTTCCGCACCTGCTTGTCGAAGAAGGATACTCGGTCATTCGGTGCGAGGGCGTAGGTGTCGGTCATTTGGAAGCCTCCTTGCGCAGCGTCGTCATTTCTTCGCCTCCTCTTTCTTTACGTCGGGTTTCTCCAGCTTCTTCACGACGGTAAGCGCCCGGTGGCCCATGTTCCTGTTGTGCAGGTCCAGTTCCCACACCGACTGCTGCGCTCCGCCGAAGTACGTGCCGCAGCCCAAAACCTTTCGCTTGTCGGCGGAGAGGAGGGCCCCGCAGCGTTCAAGGGCGTATTTGAGGTCAGTGTAGCTGCCGAAGGTGCGCTCCAGGTAGTGCTTCAGTTCGTTCCGTGAGATGTAGAGCCTGCCGGTGTCCAGGTCCATGCGGTAGACGAGGCGGCTGCGCGGCTCACGGATCATGGAGGGTATCTTGCCTCGCTCGTTACCAGTGGTGACGAGCGCCTGGTGGGCGTTGGCATCAAGGAACTGGCCCAGGACATCGACCGGGTGGGTGATCTGCTCCTTCTTGTTCTCGCGGGCGGTGACGATGTATTTGGAGATCCAGGCGAGAATCCTCTGGACATCAATCTCAATCAGTCCCAGCTTCTTGGCAACCAGCCCACCGTAGATGGCGGCGCCGGCCATGGCCGACCAGAACCGCTCGTCCGGTTTGGCCTGGGTTTTCTCGTCTATCATCTTGACCAGCGTGGAAATCTTCTCCTTGTGCTGATCCTCTTTGTCCACGATGTACCGAACGAACTCCCTGCCGGCCAGGCCGTAGTTCTGGTGGAAGGTGTGGTAGACCGATGTGGCCTCAGCCCTGCCGAACGCCTTGACCGCCTGGACGTTGATCTCCATGACACGGTTGATCTCGGCGGCGGCGTTGGACTTCAGAGCGGATAGGCGCTCGGTGAGGGAGTGATTGGACGACACCACGGCAATGGTGCTCCACGAGTTGATGTTCTCGCGCTCCTTACCGGTCTTGGTCAGCCTGCCCTTGTCCCTGCCTTGGGTGATCCTATAAACGAGGTCTGAGAAGTCCTGCCCGTCGATGTTGCTGATCTCGTCGATGTAGGCTGGCAGGTTGTTGTAGAGGCCTAGGCGCTGCACCAGGAAGTTCCGGGTGTCGTCTTTCATCAGGATCAGGTCAGAGCTTTTTCCATACGTGGACATGATCCACTCACCGACGAGGGTTTTTCCTATGCCCGAGTCCCCAACGAGGGCGACCATGGCACCTGAGTACCCGGTGAACTTGAGCAGCGGCGCGCCGAAGGCGCCTGCCAGGAAGGCGAAGGCGAACGGCTCCATGCCGGGGAGGTTCAGGAATCTGGTAGCCTCGGACCACGGCTTGAGTTCGCCTTCGGCCTTGAACGATCGGGCGATCTCCGACACCTGTGCGCCGAAGCCTGCCACCTCCACCCGATCTTTCTGGTACACGGTGTCACCGAGAACAAAGACTGATTCGGCGGAGTCCTTGGGAACCTGCCACCCCATCTGGTTGTAGAGATTGACCAGCTTGCGCTTGGCCCTGATCTGCTCCATAGTCTTTTCGATGTATGAAATCATGTGCTTCCTCGAATCCCCCACCGACTGACACTGCACATGGTTGTCCATCAACGTCATGAACAGGCTCTTGTGGTCGAAGATGAGCGCCGACCGGATGTTGAACCGCTTGTAGTGGTCTTCGGTGGGGAGTTTGTGTTTGAATTTGATAACCTCGTAGCCAAGGGTGGCGTCGTTGCACACCGCCTCAATGGAGAGGTCGTAGGGGTAGAACCGCGCCCACCGCTCGTCCACCAGTATGGACAGGCCATCGACGCCACGACGGAACCCCTCGGGGGTGATGTCGTCCTCTCCGGACTCCTCAATCTCTTTGATGACCTCCGGAGCCGTCTCCGGCTCGGGGCGACCGAGCAGGATGGGGGACTTGACCTTGCCCGAAAACCGACACCCGATGCAGCCTGCGGGGTTGTCGGCACCAAATTTCTGGCATGTCGTCGGCCCCAGGCCCACCTGCTCAAGCTGCTGGACCTTACGATACGTCGCCTCGGGCGAGTAGTCCGGGTGGCCCTTGCTCCACTCCTGGAGCACCACCATGGACGATCCTTCTTCCGTGTGCCGCGCCATGCCAAGGAAGTTGTACCAGGTCGGCTCGTCCACATTGCCCTCGGTGTCCCTGACCTTCATGACCTGGGCGCACTTCGATGCCACGATGAACAGAGAGGACTTCGGACCCTCGCTGCCAGACAGGAACTCGTCGTTGCCTTCGAACCTGCCGGGGGGCAGGAGCGGCATGGACTTGACTTTCAGCTTGGCGGCTGCGGCGTGGAGCTTTTCAGTGAAGGTGGTGAAGGGGATGGGTTGCGCGAGATGGAGCAGTCTGACCGGCTTGGATGTTCCGTTCTTCCTGTTGGTCGTCCCCACGGGGCGCAGGACCGAGGACGTGTCGGCAGTCCGTGTCGGGTCTTGTCTGAATCCTGCTGCCTGGGCGACGTTCTTGAGGATCTGCGCGATGGTCTTCCACTTGTCGGCGGGGATGTCCTCATCCACACACCAGTGAGCATAGAGCCCGTTGCCAGATACCACGACGGTCGGCAGGGGCAGGCCGAGAGTCGCTGCGAAGTCCTTGACAGCTACACAGCCGTCCTTCTGGGTTTCATACGCCTTGTCAGGAGTTTGAGCGAACTTCTCCACGCCACAGTCGATGTCGAAGAAAAAATTCCTGACGTATGCGGCGTTGTCCGTCTTGCGGTTCGCGGTGGTTTTGTACGACGCCTGGGCCAGATACATCGTGTGACCGGCTGCGTCCTGTGCTTCGATGTAGGAGATTAAATCGTTGGTATTGCTGAAAAATCTATGTATGAACTTGCCTGAGTCGGTGAGCTGGGCGGCGCAGTAGTAGCCTTGAGTTGGGAGGATTTGATCGACGACATGCACAGGACGCCTCCATGGCGAAGAAATAGCAGGGGGGTGAGGAGTAGAAACCTACTCCCCACGTCATAATGTGTCAAGGCAAATAGTATGCTGTTTTATAATGAGAAAATCTTTAGGCGTTGAAGAGGGCTTCCAACTCATCCCGCTCTACCGTCACGTATTCCGGATATATCGTTTCCCACCAGCCGGAACCTGGTTCTCGTTCACCGGTTTCTTTGTTGACCTCGAAGCATTCAACTTCAACGTACTCTCGCTTAGGAGTGTACGGGAACGTGACCTGCTTAGCACTCTCTCGACTGGTAAAGCAGAATTTATACCTCCGCTTGCCGGGGTACCCTGCCTCGTCTTCGTCTAAGTCCCGTTCAGACCAATGCCAGAAAACATACCCCTCACTGTCATAGGCAGTGCCATTTTTCTTGAACACATGAGAGCATCTGTTGTTCTGATATAGTTCGGAATCAATATTGTTATTCCACTCTGAATCATCGCCATTCAACGGGCAGAGCGGTTCAAATTTGGCGAGTTTTGAAAAATAATCCACAACAAAATGGATGCTAGACCCTGAATGACCCTGCTTTGAGAGTGCATCAAGGAGTTCAAGAACATTCTCCTGAATCCACTTGTTAGGGCCATCTTCACATTCTTCTATGGGCTTGTACCCGACTGCCAGAAATTCTCTCTTCGCGTGTTCTACGTAGCCCATCAGCCTGGCTCCTTTCTTTATCCGTTGATATGCCGCTTCAACCGCAGCATGATCTCGTTGAATCGCTTCTCGTCGTCGGCGTCCATGACAGGGAGGTCTTTTGCCTGTACGGCCCGTGAGATCACCCCTACAAGGCGTTCAGCTGTGTCCAGCAGGAGCCGCTGGTTCGGGGGCGTGCCTCGCATCCAAGCGTACAGTGTTTGTCGGCTGACCTTGAAGATTTTTGCAGCGTCCGACACCGTAATGCCAGCCGATTGAAGCAGCCCTTGGAGCTGCGTGAAGTCGTATGTCGGTGTGTTTGTCATGATGAATCTACTCCTTTCTTATAAATCGGCGAAAACGACAGGTACCCTCTCATTGAACAGCTCTAGCAGGGGTACAGCTACTTCGCGCATCTGGGGGTGCGCCGCTGCGGCGGTGCGGAGTTTGAAGAAGTGCCGCCATTCACGTAGGTTTGCCGTCATCACGATCTCGGTTTTGAGCGAGTTCGGCAGCACGGCACGGGCTTGTTCGGGGCGCCACCCCTGAGCGCGGAGTTTTTTGTACGTGTTTTCAGCCACCTGCATCGCGTACAACCAATACAAATGCGGATCATTTACCTCATCCATCGTGGACACCGCCGCGTCATCGATACAACAAGACGCATAGCCGGGCAGAGACCGACTCCACTCCGGGATGACGAACTCGACATCCCCTTTGTAATCACAATACCTCGTGGATTCCTGGGAAAACGACGCCAAACGATGCCTGACGATCTCGTGGCTCACACCGCGATCGCAGATAAACCTGACTGTCGCTGAGGCGTGCTCGATAACTGACTCGTGGCCTCGTCTCAAGATCATCTCCACGAACTTAGCAGCACTTCCTTCTATGATCTTGCCCTCGCTTTTGTAGCATGTGCGTCCGGCCAACTCTATAAGCCACAGCGGGTCAAGAGCAAGGTTAAGAATTTCGACTGAGGGTTTCACGAGAATCATCGGATCACCTCCGGTGCATCCAAAGAGAACCTGGACGCGGCAAAATGTCCGCCTCCCCCCAACGCCTTGGCAACTTCGGATACGTCGAAACCGTTCCTTGAGCGAAGCGAATAACTTCTTTTCCCGTCACCCCTGTCGCAGTATGACATGCTGAACGGTGCGTCGGGATATGCCTCACACATAGCACTACCCAATTCGCTGATGTTCTCAGAGGCGTTGACACAGGGGACTGCATACCCTGAGATCTCGACCATCCTGACATCCTTCAGCCGACGCTCAATAGCCTTCTCCTGGAGCCTGATGATGGCCCGTCCTGCATCATACGCCTCTGGGGTGTAGAACTGATCCCACTCCTCGAAGTCTTTGGGCAGACTGGCGATGTAGGCGTTGATCTCCTTGGAATTCTCCAGCTCGAACTTCCACAGATCGCGGTCTTGGACGTACAGGAGGATTTCAGGGACCTCCTCTTCCGGGAAGAAGTGCTGCCATGTCAGAACGCAGCCAGAGAGGCTGACATCATGAATGCAGGTCTTATAGACCCGGTCCTCGAAGGCGGACTCCAGTTCAGGCAAAGAAGAGACATGATGGTCAATAACCATCGTCTCAGGGAACTCGGTGAGGAACGCTTTCAAGACCGGAGCCTTGTAGGAGAAGTCCACGATGTAAACCCGATCAGGGGCGAACTCGCGCAGTGCCTCGTAGGGCGGCTCTTGGCCGTACTGGACCTCGATGAACATCAGTTCATCGGTTTCTTTGAGCGCAGACCAGAGTGCAAAACTCGCGCCAAATCCGTCACTATCCGCATGAAAAAGGCAAGCAGTTTTCATTGAAGTTTATCCTTTCGGCTCCTCGTCCATCGCCTTCCGCAGTTCGTTGTATGTGCTGGCTGGAATATGATTCAGCAGCAGGTGGTTCAGGTAGTCAGCCTCGGCTTTGGGGTTGAAGTTGGCACCATCGATTTCTCCGAAAAGAATCTCAAGTCTCTCACATCCCCCTGCCTTCGTAAACGTAGCTTCCATTTCGCATCCTTTCAAGGGGGCGAGTCTCCCCGCCCCCTGTTCTCCGTTAATCCAGCCCAAGACCAGCGATCAGGTCGTCGTCGGACACGCCGCCAGCAGCGGCAGCAGGTTCAGCCGGGGCCGCAGGCTCAAGGCCACCAAGACCGAGGTCCATGGTCGGCGGGGTCGCAGCGGCAGCAGCCTCAGCTTCCTTCTTGGCCTGCTCCTTGGCAGCTTTCTCGGCTTCCTTCTTGGCCTTGGCAGCCTCAACTTTGGCTGCTTTCTCCGCTTCAGCGGCGGCTTTCTTTGCCTTCTCAGCGTCGAGATCTACCACCTTATCCTCTACCTGCTTCTGCTCGGCGGGGGCGGCGAGTGCCTGCTGCGCCCCGCGAGGGTTGACGATCTCCATGACTTCCGGTGCGGAGAGTTTGCCCACCAGTGCCTTGGCCTGCTCCTCGGCCAGCATGCCGCCGAACTCGAAGGTCAGCTTGTAAGAGGTGTCGCCCTTCTCGAAACCCACGACGGTGATAACGGCAGACAGCGGGATACCGTGGGTGTTGAGCTGCCGCACATAGGAATCCCAGTTGCCGAGGCTGGCGGGCGGGACGGCGAAACGGAACACGGAGGAGTTGGCAAAGACTGCTAAGACTTTTCTATCGGCGCAGGCTTTCCCTTTGCCGGGGGTGCCGTCCTGGTTGGTGCCGGACCCGAAGACGTTCTGTGCGCAGGCGGCGCAGGACTCGCACTGCTTCAACCGACTCCCGGCGTCAGGCTTCACACCGTCATCAGACCAGCAATCAGGGGACTGTGTTTCCTGACCGGGGGTGTACTTCGTGGCGTACCACGCCTTCTCTTTGCCAGCTTTGGCGCGCATGATGACGCACTGAAGCTGCGGCACCGGCTGACCGACCACACCGGCGTTACGGTAGACATCGGTATCAGGGAAGGACAGGGTTTCTTCCACGCCGTCCACTTTCTTGATAAAACGGCCCTTGTCGGCCACGATGGAGGGGGGCATGGGGGTGGATGCGCCGGCCAGAGCCTCTTGATTGATGGCGGCGAGTTCGGGGTTGGCGGCGATCAACGCCTTGATGTAATCTGGTGATACGGTAGGCAGATTCATTTGTTATCTCCTTGGCTTTTTGTGCCGCTGTGCGGCGGGTTTATTTCTTCGTCGGTTTCCTCACTCCGACCGTCTGGATTGCCACATAATTTGTCCCGGCGACTGGTGGGTTGGGCCTTGAGCCTGATTTATCCTGTTCACCCATCCGCTCCAAACATGCAGTCTTGTTCACTCCCTTGGTCAGCAGTTCGATGGGCATGGTCTGACGGATAATCTGGATCAGGTCGTCCACGGTGTAGACAGCCTCCTGCTCGAACGTCTCGATGATGGTCTTGGCGACCGGCGTGAGCAGATTGACGTTAATGAACGTGTCGAAATCAGCCACGGTGACAGACTCTTTTCTGGTCAGGTACACAGTACCCGCTGGCGTCTTGATCCCGTCTCCAACCGTTCGCAGCATCTTCAGAAGCCACTGCTCGATGGCTCCTTGTTTCGCCCCGATCTCTTCTTTCTCCTTTTCCTTCTGGCTCTTGGCATCCCGGTTCTGGATGAACAGATCGGTCAGGAACGAGAAGGCGGTCATGTCGGCCCCTTCGAGTAAAGCCTGCTCCCGCTTCTCCTGGAACGCCAGGAGTTCGATCAATTCAGCCTCGTGCCTTGCACGAACCTCTTTAATCTTCTCCTGGTCCTCGTGATGTTTGGATATTATTTTCTGAATCAGTTCCGGTTTCATACTGACTCCTCCCCGCCGACGTTCTTCTACTCGGTGACTTTTTGAGTAACCCAGCACCCTCGTATTCCTCCGTACGAACTGTCGTCAAACCTGACCTCTCCGCCCACCAAACCGGACTGTTTCAATATCATTTCGGCGATCTCTTCTTCGTCGAAGTATATCTGTGTTTCTGTGGTTACGATTACGGTCTTGGTTTTATTCATTGTTCGCCCCCTTTCTCCGTTGTCTGTAAACAACTTAACACTAGAGGTTGTGAGAGTCAAGAACTTTATTTCAAAATATCTACCCCAGCCGACACCCTCGCAGCCACTCCCACTTGAGATATGCCTTTACCTCGTAGTAAACAACCCGCGGCAGATGTTTGACCGCGCCCCATCGACTGAAGCCTGGTTTCAGTTTTCCAAAACACACGACACGACATGCTCTGTATGTGCCCTTGCAAACGGCCTTGAGCAAGTCATACGTCAGCCACTTATACACAGGCCAAAAGACTCCTACCACCACCCCAAAAATAAAACCCAGCATGACTCATCCTTTCTTCAACAAATCAAGAACCACGTCCTGATATTTTGCCTTGCCCTGCACTACGGCGTATGCCTGCCGCTCGACCTTCGTGCCGCTGATGTGAGCGATGTCGATCTTGCTTTTCTGGCCTGAGCCGTCGATCCTGGCGCACGCCTGCTGGTAAATCTTGTTGCCCCCTGGGGGGGCGGAGTACCAGATAAGCAGGTCGGCGCGGGTGAGATCTAGGCTGTACGACATGCAGCCGGGATGGGCGACGAGGATGTGAGGATCTTTGGAGTTCTGGAAGGCGCGGTAAATTTCGTTCCGCTTGCCTGCCGACACGCTGCCGTCCACGATCTCGACGGTCCACCGCTTACGCAGCTCCCGTGCCAAGGCGTTCAGCGCCCCGGTGAAGGGGACGAATATGATGCACTTGTTGTCGTTCTGCTCTATCAGTTCTTCCACGACCTTCAGCCTCGGGCCGAAGTCGATCTCAAGGAAGGAACCGTCCGGGGCGTACAGGACACCGGTAGCGGCCTGAATCAGACGCCCTACAAGAACCGCAGCATTGACCGCAGTAACCGCCTGCCCGTCGATCTCTGTGACCGCATGGCGCAGGAGGTCGTTGTAATGTTTCTGCTGTTGCGCTGAGAGTTCCGCATGGCGCTCGATCAGCGTCGGCTCAAGGCTTGTAACCTCGCTTCTCTCGAAGCGGATCGACGGGCTGAGAACCTGGCTGACAATCTCCTCGGAGCCGCGGCGCGGCACCCACCTGAACGGCCCGAACTGCTGCATGACCGTGTTCTTGAAGCCAGTGAAGTGGCCCTTGTACGACTCGGGGCGGATCAGCTTCGCCTGACCGTAGGCATCCGTGGGTGCCTGGGGTGTCGGGGTGCCAGTCAAACCCCACACGCAGGACTCTACCCCGCGCCCGTTGACCAGCTTGTTCATCAGCTTCCACTTCTTCGTCGTGGCGTTCTTGTACTCGTGAGCCTCGTCCAGAATGATACAATCAATATCTTTTCTCCGCATCAGATCGTCAAAGACCACCTCCACCCCGTCGTGATTGATGATATACACGTCGTGGTCCTGCGCCAGCAGCTTGCGCCGCTTGTCGGCGGCAGCGTGGAGTACGGCGTAAGAGACGCCGGGGAAGTTGACGAACAGGTTCTCAGCCCAGGCCAGCTCCAGGGAACTCAAGGGGCCGACGATCAGAGTCTTTTTAATGCGTCCTATCCTCCGCAGGTAGTCGTTCGCCCACAGTGCCGCCATGGTCTTGCCCACCCGCATGGATGAGTGACAGTGCGCCCTAGGATTCAAGGTCAGAAACTCGGCGGTGGTGATCTGCGACGGGCGCGGTTGCCAGTCAGGGCGAAGGGGCCATGAGTAGGTGTACCGGATGGGCGACTCAGCATCGATTCCGATGTTCCTAAGTACCATGGCCGCATCCAGGCTCATGGGGACAGCCATCAGCCGTTGCCCGTTGACCTCAGCCTCTCTGACTGCGGGAAACAGAGCCCGCACCTGCTCGTTGGCCGGGAGGATGTAGTGATTTTTAACGACTCGTGGTTTCACCGACCCACCTCTTCACCCCTTCCAAGCTCTCCTCTGAGTCCACGACGAACGTCGCGGCGCCAGTCATACCGAGAGCGTTCAGCTGGTGCATCTGCCTGTCCGTGGGCTTCTTGCCCTTGGTCTTCGTCTCGATGGCGAAGAACCGGCCTCTGTAGTGCCCGATGAAGTCCGGGATGCCGTGGACGCCCATACCGTTGCTGACCGGCATGTGGAACCAGCCGGTGTTCCCCGCGGTGCAGAGCACAGCTTGACCGGCAGGGATCAGTCCGATCGAAATGAGATAGTCCTTGACGAGCTTCTTGACTTGGCCCTCGGGAGTCATTTCTCCCTCTCCCTCAGCAGAGCCTCGCGCTCTTTCGTCTCCTGCTCGATCTGAGCGTCACACGCCAAGCAAATCTTCCGGTCGTTTTCTTTGCCGCAGATAACACATTTCATTTTGGTGCCTCCTGTTGATCTATGCTAATAGCTCCACGCACTCCAACTCCGCTTGCTGACAAGGTGGTGGGCGATCCCCCCCACCCAGCCATTATGTTTTCCAGCCGCTCATTTTCGGACTCCAACTCGGAAATGCGCTGATCAGCAGATTCTTTCATCTTTCGCAACTCAAGTATGCCGGTCTTTAATTCATACGGGACCTTCACAAATCCCTCAATCGGAGTACACACCACCCCGGCCAGGGAGGTTAATGCATCATGTGCCAGCCGGTCACGCTCGTTCTCTACCCGCTCCAGTTCCGCCAGCAGGTCGGTGATGACGCTGTGAGCACTGTCAATCAAATCGTGTTGGTAATGCTCACCACCGGATGGATTCCACGCTTGTAGTGCGTCCAGTGCGCTTTTCGCCCTCTCCCTGATCTCATTCATTCTTTCCCCTCCCTCTCCGCTACCCCCAGGCAAGCGCGGCAGATGGCTGCGGGGATCTCAGGCACGTATTCACTGTCAGCCACCATCTCTGATGTCCTTTTTTCCCAAACTATCAAAGTGTGTCCACAACCATCAATGTCATCTTGCAGTCGGTACGTGTACCCCCTCTCCACCAGCACCCCCAGCAGGTCCATAGCGGCGTTGGTGCGGAAGTAATCGGGGTATGTATTGATTGAGTCGTGACACTCGCTGCAAAGTTTTTTGTTGCTGCAAGGGTAATCTGCACCACAATACAGTACCGGCGTTATCTCCGCCCACTTAGCCAATTTCCGGTTAATCGCGCTGATCTCTTGTGGTGTCATAAACTACCTCCCTCACCTTCTCCGCCAGATCTTCAAGCGTCCCATCGTTCACGATCACACCGTCCCACCCGTCGAAGTCATTCAGTTCATTCTCCGAGGCGTGGGTGCTCTCGTTCGGTCCTGGGCGGTCGATCCTGATGACCCTGCCGCCGAGTCGCTGCACCATCTCCACCTCGTTGAGGAACCGCACGTCATCGATGACGACTTTCTCAAGCCCCACCAACTTCTCCTCAAGCCGCTTCACCCAGTAGTCCGGGTCTTGCCGGCGGCGGTACTCAGTGCCCCAAAGTTGGAGGGTCTGCCGGAAGGTCAGGGAGATAAAGCCAGGCTTGGAGTGACTGATGAACTCCTTGGCGGGAGTGAAAAGTTCCACCGGTGTCAAGCAACACCAGTCAGAGATGGGGACGAAGAACACCTCGTCCTTATCCTTCTGGGAACCGTACAGATTTTCAGTCTTGAACTTCACCCCCAGGTTACGCAGGAACTCGGCTGTCTCATCCTTCACGCCGGATGCGAAGGAGAGCTTGGTGTAGTCTTTCAAGAAATCGGCGCAGGTGGTCTTGCCCACGCCGAGCTTGTAACCGAAACCGATTAGGCTCATTTCTTACCCCTTATTCTGCTGGCCACCACACGCCTCAACTCAGCTGAGACCTCGCAGTTCTCTTCATAGAACGCAGCAGATATTTCAAGTCCCCTCAGTTTGTCGGGGTCTATATTCGCTGAAAAGTATTTGTAAGTCACCAGAGGAGTGTCTATGCTCTGGGCGTGGAACCTTACTTTCGCGCATGGTACCCTGTCAGCCCAGTAGTTCAATACCTCCACCACATCCTCTAATCTCCTGCGAAAAATTACCACCAAAGGTTTCATTTCCACCTCCTCCTCGCCATATTATCAAACGCCACATACGCTACTGCAAACAGTACCAAAGTCGCCAATGGAACTGCATACGGAGCCTCAAACGCACAGATTACATAGGCGATCATGCACCCGGTTACAAGGATCAGATCAATTTCTTACCCTCCGCAGTGCGCGCAGTCGGTATTTGCACACCAATTTTTACATAATCCGTTTCGGCGGGCGATGAACACCTCAGTTCTCCACGCCTCTTCCATGCGCCTGACGTGGCCCAGGATCTCGGCCAGCACAGGTTTCAATTCGCTGCGCTTGATCGGTTCAGGCAGTCGCAGGACGGCTTTTTTCGGGTCCGGCTCTTTCAGGAAAATAAACCGAGGGTCGAACTCGGTGACATCCTCAAATCCAGGCGTAAGCGCGGCCAACACGGCGAACAGCCGGAGCTGTAAGAAGTCCTCTTTGCGTTTTCCGGACTTCCAATCAGCTATTAAAAGTTTCTCATTTTTCTTCGCCAGCACGTCACCTTTGCCACGAACCCACACCGTATCCCAGTCCCGCCAACCACACGGCACAAACTTCTCAGTGAAACAGAACTCTCGCTCTACGTGGATCTCGGCACCGGAGGCCAGTATGGCGTCGCAATACTTCTGCACGAGCGGCAGAGCGTCCTTGTTAATCTCATTCAGTTTGTGGGGCTGGTCGAGTTTGCTCTTCAGATAGTGCTCTGCGGTGGCGTGGATGATATTCCCCCATCGCATCGCCTCTGACTCAACATCCTTGATGGTCTTGAAGTACCGCTTCGCGGCCCACTGCGCAGGGCAGGTGAGAAATTCCTGCAATGAGGTGTAGCTCCAGGTGAATCTCGGTTTTTTGAAAGGCTTGATAACATCCTCCTTGGGCACGTCGATTTCATGTTTACCGAACACGTCCAGATCCCCGGACTTCGGCGGGTGGGCCAGGTGCTTGGTCTTTTGGAAGTAGTCCATCACATCGGGAGTCACAAGCAGCTTTTCCCCGGCCAATTTAACGGCTTTCTGCCACGCGACCCACTTGGTGCGCTCATCGTCGTTCTTGCGGTCGGGGCCACCGATGAGATGGCCTGTCAAATCAATTACCGGCTGCTTGGATGCGGCGAACGCCGGGTAGGTCATGGTGTGCGCGTGGATGGTCATGCTCCGCACTCCTTTCTCGCCTTTAAGATGGCGGCTTTCCTGCGCCGCTGGCAGTCGTCGATCCTGATATCCATCTCTATCAGAGACGGAGTTTTGGTCTTGACGGTGATACCTCGTTCGTTGATTTTGAGCATACAGCACCTCCTTGGTTGTGTCAAGAGATTTACAAGTCTTTCAGGTCTCCCCACGATAAATCGCTGATTTTGCAGTCCACCGGGAACTTGATCGGCAGGTCTATTCCCCAGGCTTTCTTGTAGGGCAGGTTGGATAGTACTCTGTGGAACTCTTCGGCGGCTGCTCGGGCCACAGCTGTTGGGAAGATGAAGAAAAGGCCGTCATGAAGCTCGAAGTAGAAGTACCCTCCGTACGTGGGCAGCAGGTTGCGAGCCACGGCCAGAGCCAAATATTTCTGACAAGCTCCTGACCCCTGAATAGGGTAGTTGATGGCCGTACTCTCCATGGCCCAGGCATCTCTGCCTGTCCAGTTTCCCTTGAGTTGCACCCTCCTGCCTGCGAACGTCTCAGCGTACCCAAGCATACGGCACTTTGATACTTGGTTGGTCCAGTAGCCGCCCTTTCCAGACGGCCCACCGGAAACGCCAACGTAGGTGGATTTGTACGTGGCGAGGAACTGCTTGATCTGCTCCTCGGTTACGTTAAGCTCGTAATCAGTACGTGCTTTTGTTAGAGCACTCTTAGATCCTATGCGGTACTGGAAGGACAAATTTGCCAGCTTCCCAAACTTTCTTTGCAGCGCAGCGTGTTCGTCACCCTCTTTCACCAAACGGATCAGTTCGTGGTAATCTACTCCCGCAATCTGTGCTCCCATGTATGAGTGGGCATCCTCGCCTGGCTGGCATAACTCCAACATCCGCTCGTCGCCACTGGCAACAGCCATCCATCGGAACTCTTGGCCGGCAAAGTCCAGCTCTGCCACCGTAAACCCGTCAGGCACCCGGATCAACCGCCTGAAGTCCTTGCCCCGCTTCCACTGGTGCAGAGCCACGCCTGTCTGATACTTCTCGGATTTCTCCTTGAGATCTTTGTCAGCTTTACGCTTCTGATCTGAGGCATAGGTCATGCGTCCTGAGTACGTTCCAAAAATCTTAGCACTCGGACGAATCATGCCGTCTCCGTTGTACTCAAGACTCTTCAGAGTCGCATCAGCGTACTTGGTGCAGTTGTTCTTGGCCTCACGGACTTCCTTCAGCAGTCTCGCTCTCGGGTCGATGAATGCCAGCTCGTAGAGAGCGTATTTATCAGTGCTGGGATTCCCCTCCGGGTTGGTCTTGGTCCCCTTGGTCATGCGTGTGATAGGGAGCCCCCATGTGGTATAGACAAGCTCAGTAAGCTGCTTCGGACTGCCGAGATTCACCCCTGCCACCTCTGGTGCCGCTTCGAGGAGTTCGGCCCGCAGATCAGCCTCTTTCTGCTTTAGATTCGTTCTCAGTGTTTCAGCATGTTCTGCCGATGACTTGATTCCGTAGACGTTGGCCCTTGCCACCATGGGGATACACCGCGCCTCTATCAGCGCCGCCCGTCGCTGATTATCAGTCAGTTTCGACCAGAACAGTTCTCCCAAGCGCACCGCGAAGCGAGTATCCTCTTTGCACCGATGCAGAAGCAGTTTAATCTGTTCAGGGTCGGTGGTGTGGAAATCGGTGAACTCCTTGAACCCAGCTTCATCAGGGAAGAACTCATGCATAGCCGACTCCAGAGAGTACGACTTGCGATGCGTCTTGGGTATGTCGTCGCCTTCCGGCTCCACGACAAGATGCCGCCACAGCAGCATGGAGTCCAGCCACTTTATCTTGAACGCCACGTCTTCAAGACCTGATGCTATCAGCCAGGAGCAGTCGAACGTGACGTTCCAGCCACACACGAACAGATCCTGATCTACGATCTTCTCAAAAGTCTTTCTGAGCAGGTCATGTGTTGGTCTGACAACACCTGTAGAAGTAGGGCCCCGTGTGAACGCGGCCACAGTTATCCAAGCCTCAGGCACCCGCCATGGCTGCAAAGCATACTCATGGCGCACACCTGACGTTTCAACGTCGAATCCTATTACATCCTTATCCCAATCCACTTTCACTCCTCTTTTAATCCGGGTGGGCGGTCCATGCGTTCGCTGCGCCCTTCACCCACCCGGTTTCCTACCACGGAATTTTTAGACTCTGACTCCTGCCTCGTTGCCGATAGGCACCACCTCCTTGTGTTTTATGACCTGCCTCGTGGCGAGACCGAGGACGATTGTGAACAGGATTATCAGCGCCCACTGTATCGCCCGGGTGAAACTGAACTCTCTGCCGGTTACTGTCCGGTAGTCCTCATATCCTGTATGGTCGCAGGTGCCGGCCGGCGCTCCGCAACGGTCACATACCAGCTTCATGTCTATTCCTCCCTCGTGGTTTGTACTCGAATGTTTTCTCTTTGAGTGTCTGATACAGCGTCTCAGCTGTGTTGGCAAACACTTTCTCCCCACCCCGCGCCCGCGCCACGGTGTTGCGGTCATACCCCGCCGCCAGGGCGAGCGATTCGTTGGTGGCCTTGGCCTGTCTCATGAGTCCGTCCAGATCGGGCATAGTCAGGATCCCCTCGGTTCGTGCTTTCCTCACTGGGAGACTGTTTTCTATGTCGGCGATGGCGGCAGGGGAGAGGATCTTCGTGACCTCAGTTCGCTTGATCCACACTCTGATCGGGTTCTCTGGGAGAACTCGGAAGAGGATACCGTTGGACGTTACCTGAACGATTCTCATAGATCGAACTCCTCTCTGGTGGGTTTGGTTAAGCGGGAGCCGTTGTAGTAGTTGGCGAACTCATCATACATCCTTTGTTTCGTGGGATCCTGGTCAGCCTCGGCTTTGAGTGCTCGTATTGCTCTATCACCTCTGGCCCACACTGCTCCTGAATCGGACATCTGGTAATACCAGTCAAACGTATTTAGAGCTTCAAAAAACTCTTCTCTGTTCATATCATCCTCCTGTTTAAAGTGTGGGGGGCTTGACACGTTGCCGTGAGCCCCCCGGCCCGGCAGCTAACACCCTGCGCGTATGTGATAGACCCTTGGGAGCGCAGGGGACCACCTCGGCTAGGGAGGAGTCCCAAGGATCAGCCGGACACTTCTTAATCGCCTACGTAATGCCACTCATCGTCTCTGCGCTCGAATATCTTTGTACCTTGGAGATGTATTTCCACAGCCTCGTCGATTTCCAGAGCTTCCTTCAGAGATGAGCAGCCACAAGTTCCATACGCATTAATTTTGACCCAGATGTTTATAGATGCATCGCTGTCGGCAGTGGTATCGCGGCCATACACACTGGTCAATTCGCACATCTGAGCCTCTTGTAAGGCAAGGTCACACAGCCCATCGGACGCTTCCACGTATTTGTTCACCAGTGCACTGAAGTCGGTCCAAAAGGCGTTTCTCAGGGCTAGTGTTGCAAGCTGTCTGGTTTCCTCGTCCACGATCTGCCTCCTTTCAACAAGTAAACCTCTTCACCCCGATCATCCTGCCGTTCGAGTCACGAACTGCGGAGGCCGGAGATGTATCCGGGGCGATGACATCAGGGCGAGAGCCGTTCAGAGCGGAGAGCACCATGCCACTGACGATGAAGTAGGTGTGGTCCATGGGCTCGGGCAGGCCGGTGATGTCCCCGAAGATCGTTCTGACCATGGGGAGGAGTGACGGCATCATGACGAACGTAGCGTTCACGCGGGTCACGATCCCAGACGGTGGGTAGACGATGTTGGTCTCTTCGGTCAGCAGGTTGATCTCATGGGGTGTGCAGTTGATAACGTTCATGACTTTTTCTCCTTCAATCTTTTGATCTCTTTCTCCGCCTGGGTCAGCCGCTTCACCAGCATTTTCCCCATGTCCACGGACTCGTGGCAGGCCGTGAGGGCGGCGAAGAGCTTATCCTCAAGCTGGGTGTATGTCGGGAGCCCTTGGGAGGTGAGGATCTTGTTGACACGCTCAATCGTCAGGGTTTGTACGGTTTCTTCCTGGGTCATCTGTTTCCTCCTCTCTTTTGCTCTCAGTTTACATCAGCTAATTTGTTTGTCAAGAGATTTACATGATGTAGGTAAATTTTTTTTGGTTTACTCCCCTTTCATCCTCTCCTCCGCCCCATCCCTCAAGATGTCCGAAACAGTCGTGCCGTGGGTTTGCGCCCACCGGCGCAGTCGATCCAGTAGACTGCTGGGCAGACGGAGCTTGATGGCAGCAGGGCGATCCTGGTGAGGCTTGGGGCCACGTTTAGAGTTCATCTTTTCTCCTTTCGCCGGGGTTGTCCCCCCAGCTGGGCTGGTGGGGTTATGCGTGTCTCTTGGCAATGGCGGCGATGGCGTGGGTTGAAAATCTTAACCAGTCAGTCCAGCGGACGGTTTTCCCGTCTGCTGCTGACTTCGATCGTTAGCCTTCCATCGCCAGCTTGATTGCCAGGCGCACATTTTCAAAATCGCCACGCGAAAACAGCACCCCGCCGTATTCGTCGTCTCGGCAGTCCATTTCCGCATCCAGCCAGCGCAACACTTCCAGCATTTCAGGAGCGGCGGCTATAAGTTTTGCGTTGGCTGCCATAATGTGTAATCGCCCTTGCACACCACGGGCAGATGTGGCGCATACCGGGTTGCCGTGGCAGTCCTCGACAATCAGCCGCCCTTTTGGGTCTGGCGCGATTCCGGCAGACACCGACCAGGGTCCGGAACTATGCACCGGGTAATCTTTTCCTCTGTAGACTGTTTTGTTGTCACTCATATTGTCTCCCTTATTTCCTCAATGAGTGTTTCAAGGGCGGAACATTCTTGCTCAAGTACTTTATGCAGTGCTTTATTATTGTGCGCCCCTTGCATTTCCGAGTATAACCTCCCGAGCAACGACGCTTCCAAGTAAGGTAAAGACCTCTTTAGCAATTCACCGCGCAACAAATTTTCAGCCACCTGCTTTTCTTGGTGGTTCTTCATCAGGCAAGATCCGCAAATAGTATTCTCACTGTGGTTACACGACGTTATCATTACAAAAGACCCTCCTTATCAAGGCCGTCTTGCACAAAATTTAAAATTGCCTCTTCCGCCTTCTTGTCCCGGTCAATATAAAACCGGTACAGTAGTTCCTCAGCCTTCAAAGCCCGCCGATACATATCCTCAGCGTGGGCCTTCGCGTGTGCTGCCGAACGATCCGCGTCAATAAACTTGCCCAGCGGTTTCCATTCCATAGGCATTTTTGAAAACGGGTTCCAGGCGTGCGACTTCCATTGCAGTGTCCCACCACATTGCGAGCACATCACACAGGGGTCAATCACAACCTTTCCGTCATCGTCTACGATTGCGATCTGGTAAACCCACCGGCCATTGTTGGCTTTCGTGCGTATTACAATTTCATAGCCGCCGTATTTCGGCAAAGGGAAGCGAGCATCATCAATGCTTATCCACCCGTTCTGGTCTGACATAAAACCTCCAATAAAATCGGCTAACCAGCGGGTCAACGCGGATTGCGCAAACTGCCGCGCAACCGGTTACCCTTATCGTTAAGATTCCCAACCCGCGCTATGGCCATATCAGGCCAGTGAGTATTAATCAGGCTGCTGCCGCCGGAAACGGGCAAGTCCCGATCGCGGCGGCTTTGATCCTGGCTTGCTTCGTGTTGCCGTCCATCTCAACGGCCACCCTATCCACCACTCCGCAAATGCCGAGGTGAGGCGGTGACCAGTCGTGTGCGCCAGTGTATCCCGCAGCGGCTTGGATCGCTGCTGCGTCTGCTTCTCGTAGCCCTCCGCACTGTACGGCGACTTGTAGTCGGTGGCGCAAACGGTCGGCAGCATCTTCTTCGCCTCTGCCAGCCGATGCGCGTTTTTCTATGAGTGTGGTTTTCATGATTTCCTCCCCTGTTTGTCTTTATGGTTTTACTGTACTGAGGTCAAGGGAAAATGTGTGCTGACGTAAAAATTTTACGTCAGGGAAGGGGCGGAGGCGGCAAGCTCCACGATCTCCTCGTAGGTGCGGAGTGGTGGGTAGGCTGATGAGTAACCGTAAGGTGTGAACATCAAGGCATGGGTTAGGAACTGGAGCTGGTCAGTAAGTGTCATCGAGGAGTCCACATATACTGCTTTCTGGGTGTCCACCAAAATGTTTGGCAAGCGTAACTCTGTACGGTGAGCAGCTAGAACCGAAAGAAGTCGCATAAGGATCGACCCGCTGAGCCGAATCAGTGCCAGGTGGTCAGGATCTCCAAAGTTGATGAAGTCATTTTCAACGACGCGACGGGCGACTTCGTGGATGGTGATCAATTTGTTTGTTTGTCGATACGACGGTGCAGCGATTACATCAGGGTCAAAGGAGAGATTCTGATATTCATTGATAACCATTTTACGAACTTGTTGGTCTGACGGATGCAGAGATCGGGAGCCCCTTCGTTTGAAAGCGAGTTCACGATATTCCGGGTTAGTAAAGATGATGTTTGTCACTGGTTATCTCCTTCGGCGCGGTCGATGATCTTGGTGCATAGGTTGTTGATGTAGGTGAGGACTCCATACAAGGCGGAATTGACCGGGATTACCACATTGGAATTATCCACGGCTTCAAGGGCTGCTGCGAAGCGTCTACCACGCCCTGTGAGGGCTTTGTTGGCCTCATACAACTTGTTCGGGAGCATCTTGCCCCCTACAATCTCACCCACGCAATCAGCTTCGGGTGTATCTATTGGGTCTTGGCGGACGGATTCCCAGTGTTTCTTGATATGCTCCGAGTGGAGCTTGAGGAAATATTTAGGGTTCTTCAGAAGGCTGATCTGCTCTGTGGCGGTCATGGTGTAGCGTCTGCCGGTCAGAGGGTGGTAAAGATAGTTCGGGGCTCGGAGAGCGAGGCCACAAGCATCGTCCAGATACTCTCGGCAGTCAGTGACATGCTTGCGGGTCAGGCCCACCTTAGCAAGGTCTGCGGAGTTCGAGAAATTGATATAGGGTTTGTTCTCTGTGGGCGGTCGCTGGGTGGATTCAAGGAAGCGGCGAACTGCTGCGTCAAGAGAGGCTAAGGAGACACCGCGCTTGGTAGCGTATTCCGAACGCGCCCACGTAGGCATAAGAGCAAGCTGACTGAGCACTCGTGCAGTGTATCGGATAGGATGGCGACGGCGCGGGTGATCCACGCGGCGGAGGTAGTAGGACACCATCTGGTAGGCTTGGTTGAAGGTCTTGCCAGGGAACAGGTCAGCGTGAACTGCTTCGGTAACGTCTTGTACCAAGCGGAGGGTTGGAGGTAATGAAGCGGCCACGGAGGCTAGTTTGTCGCGTAATAAAGCATTAGTAGGTCTGGACATAATGTGATCTCCTTTGAAATCAGGTATATCAGTGATGGGGAGGGCTGTCAAGCGATATTTAATAGTATGACAGTATAGAGGGGCTTACTACTGGGCAAGTACCTTATAAACAAAGAGAAAATGGCTTAGGAAGGCATCAAAACGATATGTGTAGTAGGAGCAGGGGATAAAGGCCTTCCTTTTACGAATAAGCTATTATCTAAATAACTAAGGATTAAGGATTCCACAGATAGGGGGGCGCACCCTAATTATTTAGATAATGGTTTATTTCCCAAAGGAGGAGGGGTACTACTATTTACATGATATATACATAATAATAATACTGAGAATAAAAGTAGTGATTACGTGGACTTACGTACTAGTTTCAGTAGTGTGGAAAAAGGTCAAATTAGGTTAGTGGTCGAAATCGTTACTCTTTTTGGAGGCCCAAAAACGCTTAAATCGTTTAAGTAATAAAAACGAGACACTGTAAGTAGTTGTTTTTATACAGTTTACCCTAAATGAGCTAGAATCTAAGAAACCCAAAAAAGTGTAAATACTCTGACACTCACCCGATTCCGTGTTACGCTTAACCTAAATCGTAACACTTCTAAGGTAGGCTTAACCCCTCCCGGCGTAAAAACTTTGACACTTGGAGCGTAGGCTTAAGCCGACCGAGCCCTTCTCCGAAAAATCCTCTCCGCCCCGGGAGATCCGCCTATCTGTAAAGCATTTGACATATTTGGGTTTTCGGCTATACTTAAATCAAACGAACATGAAAGGAGACCAGGTAAAATGATTGACAGATTCTTTATATTAGCTTTCAGTCTAGTAGGCGCGTTGTTAATTTATTTTGTAGTGTTTTGTATCTTAATCTAAAGAAAGGAGCTTGATCATGGCAACGAAACTCAATTACTGGGAAGGGCTAAAAGATGGATACCAGGGGAAACCAGGCCACGCGATTAATCTTGGCCACGTGGTGGGCTGGAAACAGGGTTGGTTAGATCGTTTGTGGGATGAGATGAAAGGGGGTAGGGCATGAGAACAGAAACGACGACAAGAACGCTTTACAAGTTAGATGAACTTTCACCGGAGGCCCAGCAGCATGCACTCGAAGAGCAGGCCCGGTTTGAATCCGAAAACTTTGATTATGAGTGTGTCTTTGATGACGCCGCCATAATCGCGGACCTGTTTGGGCTGGATCTTCGACAGACGCGCGAAACCCGGATGAATGGTGAACATCACTACGAACCAAATATATACTATAGCGGCTTTTGCTCCCAGGGAGACGGAGCTTGTTTTGAAGGCCGCTATGAGTACAAGCCTGGCGCGCTGAAAGCAGTCAAAGAGTACGCTCCCCTGGACAAGGAACTACACCAAATCGTTAAAGAGCTCCAGGATATCCAGAAAAAGAATTTTTACCAACTTACCGCCAAGTGCATACACTCGGGGCACTACTATAATTCTGGCTGCATGTCGATGGACGTGGAACGGAGCGATGGCAAGGAGATGACCGCCGACGCAGAAGATGGAGTAAAAGAATTTCTTCGTGATTTTGCTGACTGGATCTATAGGCGGCTTGAAAACGAGTACGACTATCGGACCAGCGAAGAAGGGTGCCGAGAGGCGATTGAAGCGAACGACTACGAGTTTACCGAGAAAGGGGACTTGGCATGAAGCGCCTGGAAAAATACGAAACCTGCGATGGCGTGTTGCATGACACGCTGGAAGATGCCCGAAATTACGCGGAAAACAAGTTGTACGGGGCGATGCTCACATCTTTGGCGTGCCAACTCTGCCAAATGACAAAATACCGTGAGACCGTGGATTATATCGATTCACATTTGGCAGACTTCGAAACACTTATTAAATTCAAGCAAGACACTATTTTGGAGGAGGACGAAGGATGAAAAAATTCAAATTGATAATCATAGATGCTAGGAGATGGTTTGATCGTACCTACGGGAACACTTACCATTCTGTAACTGTTACAGTCAAGCACGCCCGGAAAGAGGATCTTGTTTTGAGGTGCGCATATGCGTACGGCTACGGGGAACAGTATCTCCAGACGGCACATGAATTGCTCCATAAGGCTGGATATTTCGGACCGGAGTACTGGGACTTTCGCGATGCGATGCGAAACGACAGGACAAAATATCATGTAACCCGCATGGATGTGCGGCGAAAAAAGGAGTTGTGAAAATGAAAGCACAACGCTGGTATGAGATAGTAGGAGATAGGGCGATGGTTTATAACGCACCACGCCCAGAAAATGCTACGGCTGCGAGTGTAGTTAGGCTAGGGGATTTGAAGTATTACAGGAACAATTTCAGCTTGTCAAAAATATGGGAAAAGGAGCTCTAAAATGAAAACAATATCGAACACAGACAGCGTAATTGACAGCAGGGACATTATTAAGCGGATTGATGATCTTACAGGCGATTTTCAAGATCTAGTGGATGCCATCGAGTCGGCCGAAACGGACGCGGAACGGGAGACGGCTTTTGCTGATCTCGCTACATGGCTGATAGGGCACACCGAGATAGCCCCGGACTTGGAAGCACTTGACGGCATTACTTTTGACGACGTTTCCGATTGGGCGGAGTCAGACGACGCGCACGAATTGAGAGTACTACTCGCTTTGGCAGACGAAGCGGATTGTTCTCCGGACTGGTCCTATGGCGAAACGCTGATTCATGAAGACTATTTTACCGAGTACATAGAGGGGCTGATAAACGACTGCTACGAACCGCCGAAAGAGTTTAATTCCGGTGACTGGCCATGGCGCCACATGACTATCGACTATGAAGCCGCGGCGGATGAAGCGAAACAGGACTACACGGAAGTTACGTTTGATGGCCAGACGTACTATATAAGAGGGTGATACCATGAAATACTCTGTTCATCTGATAGACGAAAACGGCAAGGTGTCATATTTGAGTGTACGCGGCCGCACGTCCTGGAGCAAGCGTACGGCGCTGAAACACGCGTGGGACATAGCGTCCACCAAAGCGCCGGTCTTCGGCGCTGTAATCATAGAGGTCGAGGACGAGCACGGAAGCGTCGTGGAGACGTACACGAGAGAGGGGGCACCATGAAACCATCCCACCACACATTTTTACAGACCGTTGGAAACCTCTACCGCAAGGATCGCTATACCGAATGGTGGACAATTACCGATGAGGCAAGGTTTTATGCTCACCGCCACACTATACCATTCAGGACGCTCTATTGCCACGCCGACAAAGGCGGCCTGGTGGTATACCTAGATCATCCGGAGGTGACACAATGACCATATTACTAGCACTTGTGGCCGTAGTGGTTTGGATCGTGAGACATTATTGAAATGAGGAGGTCGTGATGATTTGCGCAATATGTACTGTAAAACTCACACATAAAAGATTAGCGCACTACCGCATTATTGGGCACGAAGGAATTGTATACTGTGAGTTTTGCGCTAGATACTACGGGTTAGACTGATAAGACATTATTGAAATGAGGAGGTAGAGATCCAGGCCCGGAGAGATCCGGGCCTTTTTCTTTTGCCCCCCCGCTCTCCGCTCTCCGCTCTCCGCTCTCCGCTCTCCGCTCTCCGCTCTCCGCTCCCGCTCTCCGCTCTCCGCTCTCCGCTCTCCGCTCTCCGCTCTCCGCTCTCCGCTCGTTGTGCCCAGGTGCCCAGGTGCCTCACAATCCATAAGCAACGACGCGCCTTGCTGAACATTATTTTGCTCTAATGTTCGCGGAAAACAATAAGTGCGCCCCTCCGGGGCGGGACGTGCCCTACGCTACGCTATGGGCACCTTTCGATATTACCACGAGGGTTTGGGGGGAACGTGCCTATGCCCCCGGACTCCCCCTCCATCAGTTCCGTAACGCCTGAGTACAATCTAGTCTACTGTAAAGTCCTTTAAAACCAACCACTTACGCCATATCCCCAAAAAATCCCTCTCCCTACATTTTCCCCTTTGTCAATAACTTTCCATAGCCCCCAAGCCGCTCAGTTTTACGCATCCCTCCCCCTCTTTCGCATACCTCCAAAAATCCTCCACATTAGCCTCCCCACCACTGTCAACAACTTTCTTAAACCCAAATTCATTTAATCTTGACAACTTTCCTCGCACGTCATACACTCCCCACCATGAGCATCCAGATCGACGACCTCATACTTCCGATGGTGCCCGAGGAACCCCTCACTCCACCCGCCCCTCGCACCTCGCCCCATCCGTGGCCCCCCAGGCTCCCGCTCGATCTGGCCCTTGGCGCAGAGAGTCAAGAACAGATTCTCGACCGATATTCAATCTCCAACGATGATTTCGCCCGGTGGGCGTTGACGCCTGCTTTCCGTCGTGCGGTGGCCGAAGCCGCCCGTGACGTGCGCGAGCAGGGACTTACCTTCAAGCTCCTCTGTCAATCCATCGCCCAGGACTTCTTGCAGGAGTTGGATGCCTGTATGCACGACAAGACCATCGGTTTCGCCAACCGTCTGGATGCGTTCAAGACCATCTCCAAGCTGGCCGGTCTGGAGCCGAAAGATACGAAAGAGCAGAGCACCGGGGCGAATCTGGTGCAGATCAACATCAACCTCTAAGCCCCCACAGGAGCGCCTATGGCACCTTCCGCCACGCCCCCCACAAGAACTCTGTCCGATGTTGATCTGGACCTCATCCGAGAAATCACCCGCGAAGCGGCTTCGCACCGAACCTGTGCCATGGAGTTCAACCCGCAGGTAGCCGAGGCGCTTAACCGGCTCACTCCGGAGCAGATCGGGATCATCAACCGTGGCATGTGGCTGGCCGGCAGAGCGTCGATGCTCATTGGCGGGGTGATTCTCACGGCAATCGCCTCGGCATTGGTTCTTCTGTTCACCCGTGGGTTCTGGTCATCCATCACCACCGGCATCAAGACAGGAAACCCCTAACCCCGCACAAGGAGCGCGCCGCATGGTTGACGAGCCTTTCCCCCGAACTACGCCCCCTACTCACTTCATTCCCAACCCTCCCCCACGAGTCTCCACTATTACTGGCACCGACACCTGTTTCCACTGTCATCAGCGAGACAAACGCTGCACCCGCATAGATGGAGGATTGTGCCGCATTGGCAGGGAGGACTGATGGGATGTCTGTTCAAGTCGGTTTCAACATGGCCTCTGATTTCTTTTCTGATTCCCCAAGCGACGCCGCTCCCGACCCGGCCTGCAAACTGTGCCGCTTCTACACGATGTACTCCCGCACCTGCGCGCTTACCTGGGGAAAAATGGAGGCTTTCGACAGCTGTGCGTCGTATGTGCACAATGACGACAAGGAACGGTACGGCAAAAGGGCAAGGGAACGCACTGATGGCTGAACAGGTGAGACAGGAAGGCTTCGACGACGATGAAGCAGAACCGGCAGCATACCAGGCCCATTACGCCATCCACACTTACTGCTCAGTGTGCGGGCACGACTGGGCGGCGGTCCTCCAACTACCACCATCACAGCAGAGGTTCTTGGAGTGTCCTGAGTGCCGCTGCTGGAGTCGCGTGAACCTGATAGATGACGGGTTAAGCCAGTAAGAAGGCGCAGCGCGCCGAGAAAGGATTTCATCATGGGGTGACTACAGGACTGATCATCATTTTAGCACTTGGAGTAGGGGCGGTTGCCTACATCCGACGGGAATACAAGAAACAGGAAGATCGACGACAGCTGCTCCGTCGCCTGATGGACATCTAAGGAGCTCATAGTGGACAAGCAAACATTCCTGACCCTCTATCAGAAGAAGTACAAAACACTCCCCGCACGGGCGCAGTCTGACCTCCAGGTGCTCCTGGCGTTCATCGCTGCTGACCCGGCTTTCACATCCTCCGACGCTCCGAAGACCTACGCCCCGTTCAAATCCGCGCACCACCTGCGCCAAGCAGCGTACCTCCTCGCCACAACCAAGCACGAGACGGCCAACACCTTCGCACCCATCGAGGAGTACGGACGAGGCAAAGGTCGCCCCTATGGGAAACCCGACCCCAAGACCGGCCACGCCTATTATGGTCGTGGGTATGTGCAACTCACTTGGTCCAAGAACTATCAGACCGTAGGCAAAGCCTTGGGCCTACCCCTCTACGCCAAACCTGAGATGGCTCTGAAGTACGACGTGGCGTACAAGATCATGTCCTATGGGATGACTCACGGCGCCTTCACGGGGGTAGCCCTCAGTCGCTACATCACTGACCAGAGAACGGACTACCTTAACGCGAGGAAAATCATAAATTCCCTTGATAGGGCTGAACTCATCGCTGGGTACGCCACCGCCATCGAGCAGATGCTTCTGAGCAGCCTGTAACCAAAGGACCCTCCAGCCATGCACATCTCCCCTTATCTTTTCGCGCCGGAATCCTATCTCAGGGCTTTGCCGGAAGTGGTGGCCAAGATCGTCAACGGCTGCGGGCCGAGTGGGTGGAAAGCCGATCTGGTGCCGGACACTATCTTGCTTCTGAGCATCACCGAAAGCTGTAATATCCACGATTTTTGTTACGCCGAAGGGTCCTCGGAGGACTGCCGGCTATGGGCCGACGACCTGCTCCACCAGAACTTGAGAGCCACCATCTTCCACGCCGCAGACCGATCGTGGTTTTCCAAGATACTCATGCCCCACCGCCTCGTTCGGGCCGCCGAGTATTATTACGCCGTGCGGGCGTTCGGTTCTGACCCGTTTTGGGTCGGCAAAGACCGACCCAAGGAGTAAAGCATGGCCCTGCCCCTCTGTAAGAAGTGCGCGAACTACATCCCCACCACCGGCAGATGCCGGCGAACCGATACCAGAACATCACCGTGGAACGATGGCTGTGGGGAATACACCCTGCGCCACGATCTGCGACTGGAGAACTTGAAACGATGAAAACAACACTCCTACTCATCACCATCGCCTCGGTCCTTCTTGTCACCGGCTGCGCCACCACACCTGAAACCGTGCCCGCCCGAGTCTCCGAGATTCACGCAAAAGCCGACCGGCTGGGGACGATCAGTGGCAAAGTGGTCAAGCGGGTGGGGCCGCTGGTAACCGCCGGGGTCTGCCTCGCATCGCCGATTTATTGTGCGCCTGCCAAGGCCGCATACAAAGGTGCAGTGGTCGCGATCAACGCCATCGAAGCGGCGAAGACCGCTGAGGACGGACTGAAACTCGCCGCACTGGCCGAAGAGATTCAGAAAAACATGGCTACCATCAACGAGGTGCTGGTGGCATCGGGACAGGAGAAAATTGATCTGGCCGAACTCCAGGCGACGGTGAAAGAGTGTCAGGAGCTTACCGTGCAGTAATTTCTCTTGTTAATAGAAAATAATTAGTGTAGGGTTTGCGAAAAACTAGAGCCGCCTGGCGGCAAAGGAGTCAGACATGGCCTCAGTCATCAAAATTAACGACTTTACGGAACAGCTCGCCAAGGGCACTCACGTCATCGGGACCAGCACCTACAAAATCGCTTTCTCCAACACGGCGATTGTCAGCACCAACTCCGCCCGGTCAGACCTGACCGAAGTGGCGTATACCAACATCTCAGGGGGTGCGGCGCCATCTGTGACCGTGACGGAATCCGAAACCGGAGGAACCACGACTGTCGCCGCAAATGCCGTGACCATCACCGCCACCGGCTCGTTCGGGCCGTTTCAATACTACGCCATTTACAAAGACTCTGGAGCAGCCGCCACTGACTACCTCATGCAGGCGTGGAACCACGGCAGCGCCGTCACTCTCGCCGCTGGTGAGACGTTCAAGATCAGTTTCAACAACACTGACTCCAGCGGCACCATCCTGACTATTGCTCAGTCGTAAGGAGGGAGCATGAGAACCGTATTTTTAACCGTCCTCCTGCTGGCGCTGTCTGTCTGCGCCAATGCCACCGACGTAACGCTACAGTGGGACGCCAACACCGAGGTTGACCTGGCGGGGTATCGCGTCTACCAGAAGCAGGACTCCACCACACCGCCCTTCGCCAAGGTGCAGGAGATCCCGAAAGGAACTACCACGGCCACAGTCACGGGCCTTGATCCAGCGCACAGTTATTCATTCGCCGTCACAGCCTATAACGCGGCAGGGATGGAGAGCTACTACAGCAACATTGTGACCATCCCGGCTGCGCCGCTGGCTCCAGCCGCTCTTAAGTGGTCGCTTACGTTGACCGTCACAGGGGGGCAGTAATGGACTACGCAGCACTAAAAACCGAGATCGAAACCGGCCCTCTGGCGGCAGAGTGCGCTGGTCAGTCGGATGATGCTGTAGCCGCCTTGCTTAATGCCAAGAATTACGAGGGCATCCAGGAGCGGTACGTCACCACAAGGACGGTTCTGGCCGAACTGGGGGCAACGGCAGGGGCGACGATTCTGGACAAGCTAGAAGCCGCTGCAACTCAGTCATCTCCGGTCAAATGGATGTTGAAATTCCTCACGCAGGATTCGGGACTTGATGTTGGTCAGACCGAGACACAGGGATGCATTGACGCGCTGGCGATTGCCGGAGTGCTGACTACCGACGAGGCGGAGGCACTAAAAAACATGGCCCTGTTGCCTACCTCTCGTGCTGAACTCCTCGGTTTCGGCTCCGTGAGCTACAACGACATCAACAAAGCGAGGGCGCTCTAATGGCTACAGTATCACGCACCCCTGGAACGTCGGTCAGTATGACTGTGACCAACCTCAACAGCCTCGAAAACTCCGCAACCGCTGGCTGGCAGAGCGCCCGTGTAGATAACACCACCGAGAAAGCGGCAGAGTACGATGTCAATGTGACCATCGATCTTGCCAACACCGCAGCAGCCAACGACAAGGCCATCTACATTTACCTCGTAAGATGGTACTACAACGGCTCAACGTGGACTCCCGGCTCAGACGGTGGGACGACGACCCACCCGGCAGGGATAGAAGGGGCGTACACGATAGGCGCAACGCACAACCTCACCCCGATCAAAACACTGGCGTACACAGCAACCAATCAGATTGTGCTGGGGCAGTTCACCATCCAGAATCCCGGTCATGGTTGGAGTCTCGTGGTCGTAAACTACACAGGTGCGGCGATAGCAGCCAGCGGCAATGCGATCAAATACGCTCCAGTCCATTATACGAGCGCATAGATGGCCCTCATCCCGGTATACAAAGACCGCACCAGCAAGCCGCCGCTCGGTACCCCCCTGCGCTCTGATGGGCATTGGTCTGTTCAAGGGTTAGTCGGTGCGTGGGCGTTCAATGAGGGAGCAGGTCAGTACGCGTTGAATAGTGCAGACCGGAAGTCTGGAGGGATTACTGGGGCAGTGTGGAAATCTAACGGCCTGTATTTCGACGGCTCTGGTTGGATAGATATTACACTGCCCACTCTGGATTGGCAATCTGTAGGAGTCACAGTCCTTGCTCTCGTTGATGGATTACCTGGAGGAGATATAAGTAGATCCGTGTTTGGGGCATGGTACAGCGCAGACACGAACAGGGCCATAACATTAGGACAGCTAAGGTATACTCCATATGGGAGAGCATACGCTACAGCAGGTAGACAATATGAGGCAAATTCGATTGAAATTTATACACCAGCTGCCGTTTTATCTGCCAGAAGTATAGCTGGAGTATTCGCCCCAGCATACGGATCTCTCTATGTAGATGGTGTATTGTCTGGGACAGATAACTCTGTATCAACCTATGGTTCACTTGGGTTTGACACATATCGAATAGGTTATAGTGATGGGTTTCGATATGCAGGGTACTGGGTTGGGGTAGTCAGAGGTGTAGTTGTATATAATCGTGCCCTTACTTCACCCCAAGTAGCATCTCTCTCCGACAACCCCTGGCAAATCTATGAGCCAGAGATTGTCTGGATGGAGATACCGGGTGAGGCAGAGAGCGGCGTAACATCCAGTGCCAACCCCGGCACTGTCGCACTCACTGGCAGCGCCACGACCAACTATCATGCTTACGTCTCATCCTCCGATGTAGGGTCTGTCGCCCTTACCGGCTCAACCACTGGTGATTACCGGGGGCTTGTCTCATTATCTGACGCAGGGGCCATAACGCTCTCAGGTGTCGCCACCTCGGACTACCGAGGGCTTGTTTCACCTGCCGACATCGGAACCGTAACCCTTGTTGGCTCAACCGCCTCAGACTATTACAACCGAGTCTCCTCCGCAGCCACGGGTTCAGTCACCCTTACCGGGTACGCAGCCACAGACACCGTAACTGCTGCCGGGTCGTACACGTCCATCGCCGCCACAGGGACCATCACCCTCACCGGCTCGCCCGCCACGGACTACCGTACCCTCATCTCGGGCGCTGCGACAGGAACCGTAACCCTCACCGGCTTTGCTGCTACCGATACCATCACCGAGCCGGGGGCATACACCTCCGAGGCCGCAGCAGGAACTATTAATCTCGCGGGTTCTCCGGCCATCACGCACCGATCATCAGTCGCAGCATCTTCCGCGATTCAGCTTGTCGGCTCCGAAGCCACAGGCTACTTCGGATTCACCTCAGGAGCCGAGCCTTCGGCAGTCATCATCACCGGGGCGCAGACCGCAGCCCTCCGCACCTGGATTTCGGGGACCGCCCCCGGCAGCATCATCATCACCGGCTACGACGCCTCCGGTGTCAGCCCGATCTACGAGATTTCCAAGGTATTCGCGTCAGCACGACTCTCAGGACCGACAGCAACCGGGCGCATCACCACTCCGACGACCGGCACCAGCATAACTTAGGAGCCAGCTATGGCGATCAAGAACACCATCAATGAAGGCTCCAGCGCCTTCCTCACCATCACCTTCAAGGATCAGACCGGCGCAGGGGTCACGCCCACCTCCGCGGCGTACCGACTGGACAACGCCGGTACGCAGGCTAAGGACTGGGAAGCGTTCACCCCCTCATCCAGCTCCTACATCATCGAGATCACCGGGGCCGAGAACGCCATACTGAACCCCGAACTCGCCCAGGAAATCATGACGGTTACGGTACGCTGGACCTATGGCATCGGAAGCAGCGGCACCGAGTCGTTTGAGTACGTCATCAAGAACTTGAGGTGTAATCCGTGATAAACCAGAGCGGAATCTACCAGATCAGAAACCTCGTCAACGGCAAGGTGTATGTGGGGAGTGCAAAGAAATTCAAGACGAGATGGTCCAAGCACGTCAGCGGATTGAACCTCGGCAAGCACCACTCCAAACATCTGCAATCGGCGTGGAACAAATACGGGGAGAGTAACTTCGTATTTGAACCGCTGATTACCTGTGCCCCATCAATGCTCCTGTGGTACGAACAGCAGTTCTTGGACCAGATGCGGCCCGAGTACAACATGAGTCCTACGGCAGGGAATACTTTGGGTGTGCCTTGGGATGACGCGCGGAGGGCAAAAATACTCCGCAAGATTAGAGGAAGAAAGCTATCACCTGAACAAAAAGCAAACATAAGCGCGAGCCTTAAAGGCCGAGTTTTATCTGCGGCGGCTCGGGAGAACATGAGCGTCGCACAGAAGAATAGAGTGTTTACGCCAGAAGAACGGAAAGCGACGTCGGAGCGTGCGAAACAACGCAATGTAAGCCCAGAGATGCGTGCGAAGTTGTCGCTGACGAGACGTGGTAAGCCGTTAAAATTATCGCCTGAAGACGAAGCTCATCGGCTGAAGCGCATCGGCGAGTATAACCGAACTAGACCCATCACGCAGGAACTCAGAGAAAACATGAGCGAAGGGCAGCGGAATCGTCCGGGCATAGAGCGGTTCGAGTGTTTCGGTAAATCTCAGACAGTTCTACAGTGGGCTGAGGAGTATGGACTCTGCCGACACGTTTTGCGCAAGAGACTCAATGCAGGATGGAGCATAGAGAAAGCACTTACTCAACCCACAAGAAAACTTAAAAGGAGTAAGTAGTGGCAGAAAAGCTCAATTACACTCCATCCAAAACCATTCGCGACTTCATGCTGGACGACTCCTTTTTCCGAGTGATTCGCGGCCCCTATGGATCGGGCAAGACCACTGGCTGCGTAATAGAAGCACTGCGTCGATGTATACAAATGCCGCATTGTCCCGACGGGGTACGTCGTAGCAGGTGGTGTTTTTCTAGGAATACGAAGAGTCAGTTAAAAGATACTTTGCTGAGATCAGTACTTGAGCTGATGCCTCCAGGTATTGGTACATGGAAAGAGTCAGAATTTACATATACACTCAAGTTTAATGACGTACACGCTGAGTGGTTATTTAGATCATTAGATTCTCCGGAGGACATACAAAGACTTTTATCACTTCAATTAACCGGATTTTTTGGAGAAGAATGTCGCGAGATGCCACTTTCGCTTCTGTTGGAAGCACAAACTAGGCTACGACGTTTCCCTAGACGGGAAGATGTAAACGATTACTGGAGCGGAATGATATGTGCAACCAACCCTCCAGAAATAGACTCGGACTGGTATAAACTTATGGAGCATCTGCCTCAAATAGAGGGGGAAGAAAGTACAGTGATCCCGGTTGCAGTATTTGCACAACCTTCTGCTATGTCCCCAGAAGCCGAGAATTTACAGTACCTACACCCTGATTATTACACCGACCTCGCAAAAGGCAAGCCGCAGTCATGGATAGACGTAAATATCCACAATATGTATTCCAAAAGTCAGGGTGGTAAACCAGTGTATGAAGACTCCTTCCAATACGACCGCAGGGTGAAGCGCAACCTGCCCATCGACCCCACGCTGCCGGTCGTCATCGGCCTTGACGCGGCGAGGAACCCTGCGGCGGTGTTCATGCAGATCGGGCGGGACGGCAAACTGCGCAAGCTCAGAGAGGCCATCGGCAAGGACATGGGCATGAAGACCTTCATCGCCTCCAAGCTGACGCCTCTGATCCGCAACCACTTCCCGCTCAATCCGCTGGTATTCGTGGGCGACCCTAGCTGGGTCAGAAAAAATGATACTGATGATAATTCAACTCAAAAAGAGCTGAAAAAACACTTCGTTACCGGGATGCCGGGGATGGGCCACGCCGTTAAGAGCGCCGCCACCAACGATCCCATCGCCCGTATCAACGCCCTGGATGACCCGTTCCGCAACTGGTGGCCGGACGGAGAGCCGGGGATCGAGTACGATGCCGAGTGTCAGACGCTCGTGACCGCGCTTCGAAGCAAGTACCGCTACACTCGGAAAAAGACCACTGACGGCGAAATGCGGGACATGCCGGACAAGACCCACCCCTGGTCGGACATCGCCGATGCCGATCAGTACGGCACCCTCTTCATCCTGAGCAAGCACTACCGGGCGACCGACTACGCCAGAGAATTTATGAAATCCGAGCCGCTGCGCCCCTCCCGGCCTGCCGACTCCTACGCGGGGTACTAGGACATGGAAATCATCTCAAAAGACCGTCACGAGCAGGTAAGCACGTCACTGTGGGCCAAGTTCAACACCTACTCCACCGACCGCTACCAGCTTGAGCAGCAGTGGCTCCGCAACCTGCGCCAGTACAAGCGCATCTACGACCCGGAGATCACCATTCCCGAGGGCAAGTCCCGTGTCTACCCCGGCGACACCCATACCAAGATCACCGGCTGGGTTGCCAAGATGATGGAGATGATGTTCCCGGCGCAGGAGAAGAACTGGGAATTGAAACCCACCCCCTTCCCCAACATCCTCCAGGCCGATCTGGACAACATCATCGCCGCCCTGGGAGCCGAGCAGCAGGCCATTGCGGAGCAGACCCAGCAGGAGCCGCAGCCGGTCACGTCTGAGCAGATCGAGAAAGCGGTCAAGGCGTTCGCCGAGCAGCGCGCCAAGCGCATGGAGCAGGAGTGCGAAGACCAGCTCACCGACGAGAGCATCGACTACCCGGAACTGTGCAAGAAGGTTATTCGCCGCGGCGGGATTTACGGCTTCGGAGTTGCCGAGGGGCCGCAGGTGAGAACGCAGATGGAGCGGGTGTGGGAGCCGGACCCCATGACAGGGCAGTTTATCGCAGTCAGCAAGAAGCTGCGGCGCCCTTTCTACACCCCACTCAGGGCGTGGGACGTGTACCCCGATCTCTCCGCGCCCACTTGGTCCGAGCAGGAGGGGCTGTTCACCCGCAAGGCGTTTACCCGACATGGCCTGGTGCTGCTATCTAAACGGGACGACTTCTTCGGCGCCGAGATCAGGGAGTACTTGAAGGAGGCACCCACCGGGGATTACAAGCCGCGCAGCTATGAGGCTGAGTTGGACGTGATCCGCAAGATGGAGCAGACCGGGGGCACCGTCAAGGGGCGGCTCTACGACGTTATCCGCTGGTACGGCTTCCTATCGGGCAAAGACCTGTCCGATCTGGGCGCAGATGTGTCCGAGGCGCTGGTGTCCAAGGACGTGCTGGCCGACGTGTGGCTCTTGGGCGGGCGCATCATCAAGGCCGACACCGCGCCGTTCGGGGAGAAAGTGTCCGACATGTTCCACGTCTACATCCCCGAAGAGGACGAGGATGGGCCGCTCACCGGCAGTGCCAAGGTCGAAGTCCTGCGGGACAGCCAGATGAAGCTCTGCGCCACCGACCGAGCGCTCATGGACAACATGGCCGAGTCGGCCAGCAGCATCAAGGAGATTAACAACGACCTGATCGACATCAACCGCCGTCCCAGCCGCATAGTGGGCGGCATGACCATCCACCGTAACGGCGACGGCGCCGAGGCGAACTACCCGGCCATTCGGATTTACGATGTCCCCAACCACACTCAACAGCTTCTCGCCCTGCGGGGCAACATCCTTGAGGTGTTCGACGCCGAATCCAACCTCCCCTCGTGGCGCATGGGCAACGCGCAGCCCTTGGGCGAGGCGTTCAGGACCAGCAACAATATGAGCCTCATGGCCGGCGGCGGGGACATGGTGACGAAGGACGACGTGCGTTCCTTTGACCGCTTCGTGAAGTCGCTGATCGGTTCTCTGGTCCGGTGGAACATGGAGTTCTCCGAGCGGGATGACATCAAGGGCGATTTCCAGGTGCAGGCCAAAGGATCCATCAGCTTGGTTGCCAAGGAGGTCAGGGGCGCGGCACTGGATCAGCTTGTCTCCACCTTGAGTCCCCGTGAGCGGGTGATGATCGACGAACGAGGACTCCTCGAAGATCGGTTCAAGTCCCGTGACCTCCCCCTGGACAGGATCAAGGATCAGGATGAGGCGCAGCAGGCACTCGACCAGTTCGACCAGCAGCAGGCACAGGCGGCGCAGATTCAGCAGGCGCTCGACCAGAGCAAGACGCAACTGCAAACGGCAACGGCGCAGGAGAAAGAAGCCAAGGCCAACGAGACGGCCAACATGATCGAGGTCAAGGTTCAGGAGGCATTGTCCAGAATCGCTCAGAACATGGCGAAGGCGAAAGGAATGAAAGATGACGCAGCCCTTAAATCCATCCAGCTACTTCTCAGCCAAGGCGAACCTGAAAAAGAGGGAGGAGGAACTTCACAGCCAGTTGAAGGAGAGACTGCCCAACAGCCAGGTGGCGAGTCTGCTGTTTGAGTACTTGGTGGTGCGCTCCGAAATTGAGAAAAACAGGTTGAGTAAAGAACTTGATACTACTTGTCAAGGGCGCATAAAAGAACTTGACACACTACTCAACTTATTTTATGTTAAGGTTGAATAATTTTTACCTTGACAGCCACGTTCTTATATGGTTGCATTACACTCAAATGAAAGGATTCACACGATGCCTGAACCTGTAGCAGGTACGGAAGTAGAAATAGGGAGCGATCTTTTCAGCGCGGCGTTCGACGAGGCAGTCGGCGGCTTGGCCGAGAACACGTCCCCCGCAGACGAAACGCCTGAAACGCCTGAAGAAGTAGACGAGACACCCGCCGAGGAAGAGGCCGCACCCGCGGAAGAGGAAAAACCCGAACCGACTCCCGTCGCCCCTGCTCCGCAGGTGGACGTGAAAGCCCTGGTTTCTGAGATCGTCGAGGCGACCAAGCCGCAGGCGGCACCAGCTGAGAAGCCCGCACCGGAAGCACCGGCTCTTTCACAAGAGGAGATCGAGGCTGAGGAGCAGTTCAAAAGGGATTGGCCTGAACATGCCGCCCGCGAAGACCGGCTGAAGCGCGAGCTTGAGGCCCTGAAGGACAACTTCACCAAGACTCTCGAAATGCTTCAGGGACAGATCAGCCCGCTCGCGCAGACCGTCCAGATGACGGCGCAGGAGCGCCACCTCCAGACCATCACCACAGCGCACCCGGACGCGCTGGACATCGTACCCAAGGTGGAAGAGTGGGTCAGCACCCAGCCGAAAATCTACCAGGGCGAGATGAAGCGCATCATCGAAGGCGGCACCGCTGCCGAGGTGGTGGAGCTGCTCAGTCTTTACAAAGGCGCAACCGCACCGCCCGAGCAGCCGGCCAAGGCCACGCCCGATCCGACCAAAGAGGCGAGGCTGAAGCGCATGGAGTCACCCACCACGGCACGAACCGCCGTGACTGCCGAAGCTGACCCGGACGATTTCGACTCTGCCTTTGAGGCGGAGGCCAAGAAATATAAGATGCAGTAAAAACCCGGCACCCCGTAGGGGGCCGAATCTTGTGGGATAACAACCCACCAGGAGGTCCATAACATGAGTGTTTATGGCGACATTACCCCCCGTACTGCGGGAAAGGCGATGCCGGGATTCCTGATGCGGGCACTGCCGTATCTGGTTCTCGAAAAATACCTTGACCTGAAACCCCTTCCTTCCAACAGCACCAAAGTGGCGATCTTCCGTCGCTATGAGGCGTTGGAGAAGGCCACCACCCCGCTGGTTGAGGGCGTCACCCCTGTCGGCAAGAACATGACGTACACCGATGTCCAGTGCACGCTCCAGCAGTATGGCGATTACGTCACCCTGACCGACCAGATCGCCGACTTCCACGAAGACCCGGTTCTTCAGGAGTATATCGGCATCACTGCTGAACAGGCCGCACAGACTCTTGAGACGCTGCGCTACAACGTCCTCAAGGCTGGTTCAAACGTGTTCTATGGAAACAAGGTCGCTAGTCGTGATGCCGTTGTCACCGCCATCTCTCTGGCCGACCAGCGTCGCGTCACCCGCGCCTTCAAGCGCCAGAACGCCGCCTACATCACCAAGAAGACCGCCAGTACCCCGAACTACGGCACCGTCGCAGTTCGCGCCAGCTACATCGGCCTGGTTCACCCCGACCTTGAGAACGACATCCGCGCCCTGACCGGGTTCAAGGACGCTGTGGATTACGGTGCTTCCCAGGCTGCTGATGAGTTCGAGATTGGCACCGTCGAGGACGTGCGCTACATCCGCTCCACCATTTTCGAGTCCTTCCCTGATGCTGGCGGCAACAAAGGCACGATGGTGTCCACCAGCGGCGTCAAAGCCGACGTGTACCCGATCATCTACCTGGCCGCTCACGCCGCAGCCTCCGTTCCGCTCAAGGGCAAGAACGCCATCACCGCCCCCATCGTGCGCAACCCCGGCACCATCAGTGACTCCGACAAGCTCGGTCAGCGCGGCCATGTGGGCTGGAAAGCGTACTTTGGGTGTGTAATTTTGAACCAGTTGTTTATTAGTCGCTTGGAAACGGGTGCAACTGAGCTGTAATCCCTGACTTTTTTAGTCAGTGATTTCTTAACAAACTCTTAACAGAGGGGCTTCGGCCCCTCTTCCAAGGAGATAACATCATGTCCAAAGCAATCTGCCTTGGGGATGTCGAATCTGCGGCCCTGCGAAACCTGCTCGGCAACCGCTGTTTCGGCAAAGCCCTTCTGGCGATCAGCGCGACCGCTACCAAAGTGAAGACGGTGACGAACACCATCACCTACTCTATTGACGGCCAGTTGTATGAGCTGGCGCCCACTGATAACATCGCCTTCACCGATCTGACCGTGCAGCCGGTGTCCACCACTTGTTATTACGCGGTCGTGGTCGATGCCGCAGGTACACCGTCCATCATTAACGGCACTCCGATCCTGACCGCCAGCATCACCGCCGGTACGGCCAAGGCTCTGTTCCCCGAAGTCCCGGCGACTAAGTGCATCATCGGCGGCGTCAAGGTCGTGACCGACTCCACCCACACCTTCATCCCGGCTACTACCGAACTCTCCGCAGCCGGCATCACCGACACCTACTTCAACCTGTCCTGCGTACCCATCAACGGTTACGCCTAAGGAGGTTCACCCATGAGCAAGGCCATTAATCTGGGTGACTCCGACCAGCAGGTGCTCCGAACCCTTCTCGGGTATCGCGCACTGTCCAAGGCAGGCCTGGCGGTGAACTCCACCACCAACACGTACACCCTGACACTCGGCGGCACCAAGCAGACCGGTGACATTATCACCGTCACCGTGGAGACCGAGGCGGGATCAGTCAGTGACTCGTACACTGTGCTGTCCGGAGACGCCGACCTGGCTGCGGTGGCTACCGCGCTCGAACTCAAGATCGAGGCTCTGACCGGCGTGGCTTCGGCTGCTGTCGGCTCAGTCATCACTATCACTCCGGCCACTACGACCGAGGCGATCACCGTTACGGCGACCGTCACCAAGGCATCGGGAACCCCGACTACTACGGCCACTGTGGCACAGACCATCATCGGTGCCAAGGGTATCAAGACCGCCAACACCGTGTCGTTCATTATCGACGGTCACGTGGGGTCGCAGACTACTCAGACCAACGTGGCTCTGACCGGAACGACGATTCCCGTCAGTTCGTACAAGTGGTACACCGTCAGCATCAACACCGACGGCACCGTAACGGCTACCCCTGGGGAAAACGGGGTCAACTGGCTCCCGGCCATCCCAGCCGGGGAGGCGATTATTGGTGCCGTCAAGGTGGCTACCAACTCGACCACCACGTTCACTCCCGGCACCACCGGACTGAACAAGACCGGCATCACCGACACATACTACAACCTGTCCTGCGTACCTGCGGCGGGCTATCCGGCGTAGCTCTGAGCTTCACAGCCCCAGCCTCGCCCTCACAAGGGGCGAGGCTTTTCAGGTAGGAGGGTAGTAGAGTATGGCGCGAAAGAAGAAAGTCGAAGAAGTGGTTGTTGCGGCAGAACCCTTTGTGATAGAAGAGGTGCAGGAAGAAGCACCTCCGGTTTACACCGTCACTCTCAAGGGCAGCATAGGCTCCCAGTTCCATGGCTCGGTGAACGGCGTCAATTTCGTCTACCCCTGCGGTATCGAGCTGGAAGTACCTGATCACATTTATCACGCCATCAAGGCGCATCTCGTTTAAAGAAAGGCATCACACATGGCAAAGGAAGCCACGCTCGATCTCGGTCTGGATGATGTTCAGCCGGTAGCAAAAAACACGAAGCAGACGCTCTATAAGGGCAAGCTCGAATACGCGCCCCCGTACTACACCATCAACATCGCTCACGTAGAGCATCTGCCTGAGTTCGAGGTCATCAGTGTCAATGGTGAGGCAATCCAGCTTCGTCGTGGCGAGGACGTGCCGAACGTCCCTCACGCCTATATCGAAGTCCTGAAACACGCCGTCGCCTCCCGGCAGGTGACGAAAATCCGCCCGGATGGCACTGAGTATTACGAGTGGGTGCCATACCCTGCCATCCCCTATCAGATCGTCGAAGGTCCGTACCAAACCCGCAAGGAGCCGTAAGACATGACCCGTGCCGAACTCCTCGAAGAGACACGCCAAGTGGTAGGGGACACCCTATCGCCTTATGCCTGGTCCGACAGTCGTTTGGTGGCGTGGCTCTCTGAGGGGCAGGACACGTTCTGCCGCATGACCGGCTTCTGGCAGGACGCTTCCAGTTACACTCTCACCACCGTTCTTGACCAACTGGACTACGCGATATCATTTCTATCAAGTCGGTGTGGGACGGCGATCGTCAACTGATTGACGGTTCAGGCAAGACATTCAGCGAGACGGACTTCTCCGACACCACGGCGCAGCGCCCACTGCATTACCGCATGGGCAAGGAGACGGGCAAGCTGACCCTGTTCGAGCCGCCACTGGCCGGCATCACCCTGGCCCTGCGGGTTCATCGAAAGAGCCTCAGCCCCCTCACGCGCAAGTCCAGTACCGTCACGCTCGGCGGCACGTTTCACGCCGGGGATACGATTCTCGTTACGATAAACAGCAATCTGTTCTCATACACTGTGCAGGCGGGGGACATCAACCTCGCTGGGGCGGCAACCAGTCTCGGGGCGTTCATCGCCGCCGATACGGCCTTCTCAGTCGTGGTGTCCGGGCAGTCAGTCAGCATCACGTCGGCAGACGCAGCGGTGTCAACGTACACCACCGCCCAAGTCACCGGCATCGGTGCCTCCATAGGGGTCACGGTTTCCAACAGCTACAGTGCCGACCCGGAGATCCCTGAGGAACTGCACAACGCGCTGATCGAGTACGCTGCCTACAAGGCCTACTGCGACCACGACCGGGAACTACAGGACCCAATCAAGGCGCGGGACCACTACGCCAACTTCATGCTCTACGTCAAGCGCGGACTGTCGATGCACCGGGCGCTCACCGGGGACTACCCGAACGTGCTGCCGGACCCGCTCTACGTCGTCTAAATCCACAAGTCAGAAAGGCGCAGGGCGTAGCTCGTAAGTCGCAATGAGGATTTTTACAGATGCCAGCCGCTTCCTTCCCCTTCCTCACCATGAACAACGTCGCCGATCCGGCCGACCTGGACCCGGCCAAGGGAGAGTGCGTCGATCTGATCAACGTGGACGTTGACAGCCGGGGCGGCGTGACGGTCCGCGATTCGCTGATAGC
>JADHEF010000296.1_pt1 | contig 58410 bp, 58 predicted proteins | sample 8952391 | NCBI WGS metagenome assembly JADHEF01 (sample SAMN16124439, study PRJNA663245) | bioreactor sludge metagenome | isolation source: sludge (nitrite) | place: India:Bengaluru | collected 2019-02-28 | reverse complement strand
ATCGCCATAGCAGGGACCGCGAAGACGGCCAGCGCCATAGCCAGTGCAAAGATTATCTTTCTAATAGTCTCACCCCATAAACTCATGTTGATTGCATCTCTACTATGAACCAATTATATATAAATTTTTTGGTGTTTATCTTAAGATATTGATAGATTAAAGAGAATATTTAAGGTAAGGAATTTTACATAAGATATGCTTGAATCATAATAGTAGGAGCGGCGGACCATGCAGAAAAGGAGCTATATGCGGAAGAAAATGGCCGGTCTCATCAGAGGCGAGGAGACAGCTTGCAGCAATATCAAATTAGCTGAAAAAATTAATACCTATGTTCATTAAAAACTAAAATATAAGAATTCGAGGCCATCACCACAGCTTTTGGTGGACCTCGGAGGGCATGACTATGGTCTGCACCGGCTCTATGATGATATTTGATGTGGCCACTGCATTGCCATCAGGCATATTGTTCACAGCCATGACTTTGATATCATGAACATTAACCGTCAGATAATTGCCTGCGTAATTTAGATCGCTACGCCGGAAATCCGGGCTGCCAGGTTTGATGCTCCCAGCTTCATAATTGGAAGCTTCATCTCCCGGGCCCTCGCCACCGCCCACATCTATTGAGAGGGCGTTTGATAGACCCCCATCCACAGGATCTCCACTCTGGGAGCTTCTCTCGATCACATCTCTCTCTTTTACAGAGTTTATGACCAGAAGATCATCCAATCTGGCGGATGAGTTGTTGGCATCCATGATTATCTCCTCTCTTATCGGAGACCTGGTGGCTGGCCTGGGAATAGCCGGCCGACCGGGCAAGGATGAGCCGTGCCAGGGGAAATATATAGTCTCCCCACCCGCCTGGAGCTTCCCCCATTCGGGACTTTTATCATGGCGCATGGAATAAATGGAATTATCTTTAAATTTATTTAGCTGTTCATTAACATCCAACTGGGGCACGGATGATGCCGAACCGGCACAGATGCATATAAAAATAATTCCCACTAGCCCCAGGCTAATGGGCAACTTCGACATCTTCATTTGTTCCTCCTGGATCAAGCGCTGGGAATCTTACATCTGATCGGCACAGATCTTGACGTTGTTCTCGGCTGCGGCAAAGCCGAAGGCCAGGGCATTTCTGTTGCCGACCTTGATCTGATCCACATTCACCTTGATGCAGCAGTCTGTGCAATCCGCAGTCTGCAGCGTAATCGGTCCCGCCTGAGTTGGCTCATTTGAAGTAAGCGTATTCATGCAGCACTGATCGGGGCACGCTCCAGAATTCTGGTTTTTCTTGATCTCCAGATTGTTGACGGCTGTGGCCTTGGGTGTCCTCATGAAGATGCTTCCATAAGCCAGAGCTTTATCGTTGCCAACCTCCAGAGAGTCGATGTTGGTGTCTTGACCCGCAGGGAACTTTATAGAAGACTCCTCGGTCTCAAATATTCCCGATGCCAGAACGGCCTTACTGTCGCAACCTGCCAGAGCAGAGACGGACAACATGGCTACTGCCAATACCAATGCAATTCCTATGGTCTTAATAATCTCACCCCATACATCCTTTAATATAGGCTGATGTAGGTATTGTTAGTATAAATATTTTTTGGTAATGAATACTAAGATTAGCATGTCAGAATGAATATCACAAAATAAAATATATTCATATAGTATTTTATAATAAAAGTATCAATAAACCTTATTAAACAGATTTATCTTAAAAAATAAAATTTTGTTTAATAAGCTTTAAGACAAAGATATAAAATAAAATTATATATTGAGTTATTATCAAATATCAATTTCTATGCACGATCCTGATTAGATATTTAGTACATAGAACTCATTTTTAGAAGTTATGGAATTGCAGCGATTTACGGGCTGCTTGATAAGATAAATATTGCCCACTAACCTGGGTTAGCGGGCTATTCAGAATCTCTAATTTTGAGAGCCGTCGTTTAGTGCTGATTGGCTACGATCTTGACGTTGTTCTCGGCCGCGGCAAATCCGAAGGCCAGTGCATCTCTGTTGCCGACCTTGATCTGATCCACATTCACCTTGATGCAGCAATCTGTGCAATCCTGGGTTGTTACTGTATTCGGTCCCTCGGTTGAAGTAAGCGTATTCATGCAGCACTCATCAGGGCAGGCTCCGGAATCCTGATTCTTCTTGATCTCCAGATTGTTGACCGCTGTGGCCTTGGGAGTTCTCATGAAGATGCTTCCATAAGCCAGGGCTTTGTCGTTTCCTACCTCAAGGGAGTCGATGTTGGTGTCTTGACCCGCGGGGAACTTTATCGAAGACTCCTCAGTCTCGAATATTCCCGATGCGAGAACGCTATCACCGTCACATCCTGCCAGAGCAGAGACGGACAACATGGCTATTGCCAATACCATTGCAATTCCTATGGTCTTAATAATCTCACCCCATACATCCGTTAATATAAGCTGATGTAGGTATTGTTAGTATAAATATTTTTTGGTCATACATACAAAATCTAGCATCTTCAGACATGTATGAACTAAAAAATATCTTCTTTATGTATTTAGTAATTATAAGCATCTATGATAGATTGATAGCGATTATCTTTATAAGATAAAATATTTTATATTATAATTTTTAATAATAAGACTTGCTAATTAAAATTCACATAGAGCACTGGACAACAGAAATTAAGCATGAGTGGCTTAAGTTATATTTTAATATTACCAATCTTAAAGGATATGACTGCCGACGCGAGGCCTTCATCCGGATTCGAGGCGGCAATGATAACGCCGATTCAAGAGAAGATCAGCTTGCGCACCTTCATAGAGGCCAGATCGACTGCAGGAACTACGCCTGCCACCGGCTGGATATTCATCTTCTTCTGAAAATCGGTCTGGGACTGCCAGGTCCCGCTATTGACTACCAGGACGCCCTTGTACCTGGCGATGCCCACGGTATGGACATGGCCGCAGTGCAGAATGGCTGGAGGACGGGAGATGACATAATGATCCTCATGCTCCGGCGCGATGGAGACGCGGCTGCCGTAGATCGGTGAGAGGTGTCGTCTTCTCAGCATCTCAATCATGGCCTTCTCCGGTGCAGCATAGGAGATGCCCGGCAGGCGCAAAACCAGATCGTCTATGCTCCGGCCATGGTAGATCAAGACCGAGATCCCGCTCAGCGTCACCCAGGCGGGATTGCCCACAAAGAGCATATCCTCCCGGAAATAGCCGCGAACCTCATCAGGAAGAGATGGCTGGGGCTCGGCCTGGCGCACAATATCATGATTGCCGGGAGATATGATAACCTTAATGTCCTTTCTGATGCCGTTTAGATGCCGGGCCGCCGCCCTGTACTGGGCATAGATATCCTTCATCTCCAGGTCCTTTTCCTGGCCGGGATAGATGCCAATGCCGTCCACCAGATCCCCGGCGATGACTATGTAGCGCACCTGAGAGGATAGGCCAGAAGGATCATCATCCTCACCGTTGAGCCAGGAGAGGAAGCTGCCCCAGGCCTCGGCCATGAAGTACCTGCTTCCCACATGCAGATCGGAGATAAGCAGAGCGCAGCCGCTGCCTTTCTCCAGAGGGGCTGTTTGGCTGGGCATATCCGGCCAGAGCAGGGACTTGACAAAGAGCCTTCCGTTGCCGTCCGAGGTTCCGGTGACGCCTATGACCTCGTCGGTGATGACGAGCCCTGACTGCTCGTAGATCTCTGCATCCTTCTGTATGACTGCAGTAATCAACCCGGTGGGGTCCTCCAGCTCAATCACCCGATTGCCTTTGGCTGTGGTCCGCACCTCCATGACCATTCCGATAACTGAGACATCCCGCCCGGCTGTGCTCTTTCCCAGGGACTCGATGGGGCGGGAGCTGAGCCTTCTGGATAACATCTCCCGGATCTTGGCGTATCTGTCGCGAAAATAATGCACAAAATCGTTGTAGTCCCCCACACAGGTGGAGCGACCGGTTATATCGCATTTCAGCTCAGCGCATGAGTCTACCTGGATGGGAGACGATGCAAAGGAGGACGGCCTGCCAGGAAGATCTGGAGCAGATATGGACGGGGCCCGCCGGTCCTGCTGGATGGCCGAGGCGGCGGAGGAAGAGAGAATGCAGGAGACCTGAGAAGAATCTATCACCGCCACAGATCCATCGCTCTGATCCACGATCCGGCGTAATAGCTCATCCTTGCTCCCGGAATAGCCACAGATGATCTTAAGAGCGCCAGGTTCCAGTTGGTAGCCCATCTCGGCAAGCCTCTGCACAATCTCCCGGCCGGGATCATGAACCGGTGCAATCCGACTGCCAGATATGCGCTGCATCGAAAGGAGTATAAGCGCCTACCAACGGATAAAGCTGGTTGATGAGAATCACTGAGTGGTTTGACAATTTGCCTCTTCCCGGCCCGGTCAAGGACATAATTTTCGTGGTGGTGGTGGTAGGAGGAATATCCCTGCTATCCCAATTACTGCTGGGCCTCTGGACTCCAATGGTTGCCGTGGAGTCGGGAAGCATGGTTCCCAATCTCAATATTGGAGATATAGTTGTGGTTCAGGGAGCTTCGCGCACAGATGTGATCCCCTGGGAGGAGGCGGAGAAGACCGGCTATGACGCCTTTAATAATCCCGGCGATGTCATATTATACCGGCCTTACGGCAAGGCCAGCTTCAATCTGCTGGACCAGCTCAAGATGCTCATCGGATTTGCCCCCAGCAAGGAGAAGGCCACCCCCATCATCCATAGGGCGCTTAGATATGTAGAGGCGGGAGATCCCATGTGGGAAGGCGGGCCTGCTGCTCCTTTCTCCGGATACATCACCAAGGGTGATCACAATGAGGTTATCGACCAGATGGCCGGACAGATATTCGGCTCCGCCAATTTGTCTTACATCGATGCCCATAGAGATGAACTCATGGCAGTGGGCAGCGATGTCTATCTGGACAAGAATGTAGGGCTGATCATCTACAAGACGGCAAACGGCACTTTTGTGGGAGAGGGCATCAGCTTTCTGACACCGGTAAAGGAGGAGTGGGTCATAGGAGTGGCCAGGGCCAGGGTCCCACTGGTGGGCTACATCAGGCTTCTGCCAAATATCATAATCGATGAGATACGGAAGCTGGTGAGCTGAGACGCCCTAGAAGTCCTATCCGGAGAAGAGTGCTACAGTGGTTTCCTGGCCAGCATGGCCCAGTGGTCCTTATGAAAGGGAAGCAGATCCAGGATGTCATACAGCTCCAGGCCTTGCAGCTTTTCCTTCTCCAGGGAGAGGACGGCCAGGGGACTGGCGCTGACATCTACTGACCGGGTTTTGAGCATGAGAACAAGATCGCCGCCGGGCTTTAGGTACCTAAGGCAATTGATGGATGCGATTTCGGCCTGGTTTCTCTGGGCTACATCCTGGTAGATCATATCCACAGGCTCGAGCATAAAGGCATAATCCTCCGGATGGGATGCATCGGCCAGGATGGGCACAATATTCCTGCGCCTCTCACACAGCCGGATCAGATCGCGCATGGCCCGGGGAGAGAACTCTACGGCATAGACCAGGCCGCTGCAGACTATATCGCTGACGTGGCTGACAGTAGTGCCTGTGGCCGCTCCCAGGTAGAGGACTCTTGAATCGCGATCCAGCCTGAGGGCCGGCCGGCTGCACTTTAGCAGCAGGGCGGCGAGCTTGGAGCGGAAGGGATCCCAGGTTCTATAGCCATCCAGTATACGCTCTCCATAAACCGGCAGAGGATCGTCGCTCTTGCTGGCCAGCCTCCTCTGTCCCTCTACCTCTATGGCTGCCACTCCGGGAATTATCTCCTGGAAATTCATGGCATTTATGCTTCGACTTTGCAGCTAGAGCTCTTTTCCCATAGAGGTGGTGGTGAGCTTGACGTGCTTGACTCCCTTCAGAGACATCATCTTCTCTGCCGCTCTTCTCACATCCTGGCCCTCGCCACGCAGGACGATTACCTCCAGGCAGTTGTCGTGATCAAGATGAACATGCAGGCTGGACTGGATGATGCTCCCCGCCTCATGCTGGATCTCGGTGAGATTGTCCACCAGACCCCTCTGACCGTGGGAGTAGACCAGTGTGATCACTCCTACCCTCTCTCCCTGCACATCGCTCATCCACTCATAATGGACGATGTAGTTGCGGATGGCATCCCGGATGCCCTCCGAGCGCGACGAGTAACCGCGCTTCAAAATGATCTCATCAAAGCGGGAGAGCAGCTTCTCCGGCAGAGAGACCCCGATCCTCATTAATTCCTGTTCCATATATAATCGCAGTGGTATCCAGATGTTATTTAGTAATAAGCTTAATGGCGAAAAATGGCAAAATCAATCTGATAGAGCCCGAAGAAACTGTAGAGTCCCGAAGAAACCACAAAGGCTATCCCCCTGGGAGAAGACAAAACGCACTGGTATGTCTGATATTGCCTTCATCGGAGAGAGCAGCTTTCTCTATCAGAAGCTGTTCGCGGAAGCCGGGGTGAGCCACCAATTCGTCTCTGCCGATCTATTGGGCAGCCCTTTCCTGCCCAGGTTCAAGGTGATCATCATTCCCACCGGATTTGCCAATCCCCTCTACTCCAAAGCCCTTGCCGGCCTGCAGAGGGCCAGCTCCAGAGTCGCCGATTTTGTGAAAGGGGGAGGGATTTTGACTGTATTCGGCCCCATGGTGGCTGAGCACAGATACGACTGGCTGCCTCTGCCTCTGGAATATGTCTGCGAGCTGGGCTCTCAGAGCATAAGTCCATCCAGTCATGAATGCACCTGCATCCTCTGCACCAGCACCCCGGAATGCGATGGATTTCTCATTCCCGGCCAGGGATTTGAGACGGTTTTAAAAGACGGAAAAGGCAGAGCCATCTTGGTGGCGGGCAGGATTGGAGAGGGGCTGATCGTGGCCACATCAGTTCATGAATTCCCCTCTGTAAAGTTCATGCGATGGGCAGTAAGCCGGGCCAAAGAGGCAAGGCTGTAGGGGGTCCGGACTGTGACCGAAGAAGAGCAGGAGAATGTTTCAGATGACAGGGGCCAGATCATCAGGAAAAAAAGCAGGCTGCGGCGGGAGATAGAAGATGTGCTCCAGCAAAAGGGAATCTCGGTAGAGAGCCGGATAACCATAATAAATCTGGATAGCAAGGAGTCCTTTTATTTCGATGATTATGCTGGAGCCATGCAGTTCATGAAAGGAAAAAAAAGCAGATGGTACCTGGCCACCCCTGGGATTCGCAGACCTTGACGGCCCCGGTTCGCTGAAATTTCGCATTTCAATGGGGCTTATCAGGCGGCCAAGCTTTCCCGCTAGGGCTTGATGCCGAACTCCGGCAGCATCTCTCTGGCCGCCTCCCGGGCCTGCTGATGCTCTCGCAGGAACCTCTCTATCCTCTCCGCCACATCCTTCTTGCATGCTCCGCACATGCGTCTGCCGGAGCGGCAGGCCGCATCCAGCTCCAAAAGCTCTTTGTCATCGTCGGAGAGGTGGAAGACCAGAAACTCATAGATGGAGCATTTCTCAGGCTCGCCGCCCAGCTTCTTCTGCTCGGCCAGGCTCTGCCTCCCGCCGGTGATGGCCCGCATGATCTTCTTGCCCGCCTCCCGGGGCTCCTCGGTGAGGGCGATGTGGCTCTCCGGCTTGGAGGAGGACATCTTTCCCCCCGTAAGGCCGGTCATAAAGCGGTGGTAGAGGGAGGCGGGGGGCATGAAGCCGTAATGGCCCTGATCCGTCTCCAGTTTTATAATCAGGCCCTCTATCTTCTCCAGCAGGGCAGCCAGGCCGGCATCGTCCTGGATTTGAATATCGGTGAGATCTAAATGCTCTTCGTATCTTTTAACCTTGCCCACGGCAAGATCCTTCAGGGCGGCTTCAGCTGCCTGCATCAGCTCCGGGCTGGCCGCTTTTCCCCTGATGCTGATATATCCCTGCCGCTGCTCCACCAGGAACTTTCTCATGCGGTAGGCCAGGTCCCGAGTGAGTTTGATGTGGGGGTCCTGATCGGCTCCCACGGGAATGACCACCGGCTTGGGGCCGCCGAACTGCTTCAGTTGGGGGTGGAGGATGTCGGCGCTCTGGGCCATCACACTCTCCATATGAGAGATGTGGGTCTCGCCGGAGAAGCCATAGATGGCGCTGACCTCGGAGAAATTGGCCTCGCTGCCCAGCTCAAATGCCAGGTCTCTCATAGGACAGTTCTCCGACTGAAAGTAGATGTGGCTGCCTTCCTTGGGGGCAAAACCGAGGGCGATGAGGCTGAGGATGTACTCGTTGATGCCGATGGCCTTGCACCTCTCCCAGCTCACCCCCCGCACGGCATGGGCTTCCATATCGGCGACGGCGGCATAGGCGTCACCACCCTGCTTCTGGTGCCAGATGATCTCATTCATGACCATCATATGGCCGAAATGGGCTCTGCCGGAGGGCATAAAGCCGCTCATCACCGCAAAGGGCTCATGCCTTTTCATGGCGGCAAGTACCGGCTCGTAGCCCCGGTGGCCGAAGATGATCTTGCGCCGCATATAGGGATGGGGATCTTCCAGCTGGCTTAAGATCGAATCGAAGTTGGAGATGCCAAACTCCACAAAGAGCTTGCTGTAATCGTCTACATGCACTGCGCCCCAGGGATCAAGCTTCAATTCCATGGATGAAGAGCAGTGAAAACAAGGTATATCTATCCTTTGTCTTTGCCATCTTTGCCCGGCCCATCTGTCTCATATTTGCATCTATCTCATATTAGGTTCAGGCCATAGTTTAATAGCAATGCATTCCGTTCTCCAGGACGGAATGGAGAAGAAAAAGGTTGCAGATTGCATTGCTCTTTTGGAGAAGGAGTATGGCACTCCCCGTCCGGATGAAGAGGACCCCGTGGATCTGCTGGTCAAGACCATTCTCTCCCAGAACACCAGCGACGCCAACAGCCTGCCGGCCTTTGCCCGGCTGAAGAGGGCCTTTCCCGACTATGAGTCGCTACTGAGAGCGCCGGATGAGGCAGTGGCGGAGAGCATTCGCAGGGGGGGCCTGGCGGAGATCAAGGCCAAGCGGATAAAGGCGGCCCTCAAAAAGATCAAGGAGGAGCAGGGAGAGATCAGCCTGGCCTCTTTGGCCGGCATGAAGAAGGAGCAGGCAATGGAATATCTTCTCCGCCTGCCTGGGGTGGGGCCCAAGACAGCATCGATTGTGCTTCTCTTTGCCTTCGGCATGCCCTTCCTGCCCGTGGACACCCATGTCTTCCGCCTCTCCCAACGGCTGGGGCTCGTCGAGGAGAAGGCCAATCCGGAGAAGGCCCAGAAGATGCTGGAACGAATAGTACCGCCGGACAAGTACATCTCCTTTCATCTCAACCTGATCCGGCACGGCAGACAGGTCTGCCATGCCCGCGGGCCCAGACACGAGAAATGCTGTCTGCAGGGCTGCTGCCACTATATGCAAGGCCAAAAGGCTTAAATGATAGTAAGACTACCCCCCTATCCGCGCTCCTGTAGTGTAGCTCGGCCAATCATGAAGGACTCTCACTCCTTCGACTCGGGTTCAAATCCCGACGGGAGCATCTAATTATAAGCAAGATTTTATTATGAATTTCTTCTCCATTAATCTCCCCGTATAATATCAACATCATATATCGCTTGATCACTATTTGGCGGCTTCACCGGTTTAGGAGCACTGTGCCGGAACCAGAGCCTTTATCCTCCTGCGGAGAAAGCTGATGCTCAATAAGCAGAACATTGATGTCGTATGTCCCGAGCCTTGAAAAGGAAAAAGCACTCCGGGCGATCGAAGGGTATATATTTTTAGCTACGGAGAATTAATTCTCCTAATTGAGGTGTATCTTGTGAAGGCTCTCATACTTTCCGGTGGCTCCGGCACCAGACTGCGTCCTCTTACATTTTCTCAGCAAAAACAGCTGATACCAATAGCCAATAAGCCAGTTCTATTATGGGGTGTATCACCTGGCCGGAGCCGCCAGGATATCGAGGTATGACTTCGCCTTGCAGCTTGCCGAGGTGTTTGACCTGGAAGCGGGCATATTCTGCCTTCCAAAATAATCGACTTAAATTGGGATTCTAGAAGGCCGAGGGACTCATCCCTGGATACCTCCAAGGCCAGAAATGCGCTGGCGAACAAGCCGCTTACGCTCGGCGAATCCCTGCAGCTTCTGAAGAAAGAGCTTGATTTCCTGGCGCTGTACAAAAGAACATAGTCGTGATCAAAGATCTTCGTCTTCACAGCCACCTTTGACTTTCATCTCAAGCATAGCCGCATATGAGCTGTCTTGAGGCCATATCCTGCGCCCAGCAGACGGTGGAGTATGCCGGGGATCATGGCCGGATAATGCGCTTCGCGGCGGAGGACGCCACGCACACCGACCTTGAAGATATGAAGAATCGGAATAAGAAGGCAGAGGTGGGCCATGGCGATTACATCCGCGTGGCCGACACGGCTGGAATCATGAATCAGCGCACGACCTATTACATGATCAGCGAGCTGAGGAAGGCGGTACGGATTCCAATATGCATGCATCGCCACGACTTCCTGGGAATGGCTCTGGCCAACACCCTGGCCGGAGGTGAGGCCGGAGCAAAGCAGCTGCATACCATGGTTAACCGAATGTGGAGAACTGTTGAGGTTATCTTCCCGGGGCCGTGATATATACTTGTTATATTTATAAAATCAAAGCTATGGATTAAAAAAGCTGCTGCAATAGAATTGAGCACAGATTAAAAAAAACATTTAAATATGATTAGACAAGCAATTATTCGAGTCAGGTGGGAGACATTTAAGCCGTAAGACTTACATGAAACTGCAAAATGGATAACAAATGATCAGCCGAGTGGGTAAAGAATAGAGGTTCTACATCATTTATTATGATAGGATGTCTATAGGTGGTTCTACTTAGTAATCTATGCCAAGAGATGCATTTATTGATGCCTTAAAGGGTCTAACGATCCTGCTTGTGATCCTAGCTCATGCGCTTCAGCGATCTCTTCCAGATATTCAGAGCAATATAATTTTTAATTTAATAGCCGCATTTCATATGCCTCTATTCATGTTTCTTTCTGGCTATATCCTATATATAAATAAAGCTACATATGATATTAACTGGATTAAAAGAAAGTGCTTGCGTCTTATTGTACCATTCCTTGCTTGGACCATTATTTTTTACTATGCTATTAATTTTAGTTTCACCGGACTAGCCCCATATCTTGACTACTCTGGAAGCCTAATGGATTCGGTCTTTAGAACTGTATTGCATCCGGGAAATGGGCTATGGTTTCTTTGGGCTCTTTTCATTTTTTATTTAATGGCAGCAGGCGCATCCATGTCCAGAAGGCCATGCCTATTCGGATCTTTTGTTTTCATAACTCTGGCAGGGCTTGCAATCATCGATTTTGATCTTCTTGGAATGTATTATATTCGATTTCATATAATTTTTTTTGTTACGGGTTATATATTTTCTATGTATCATGCTGATATTGTCTCCTTTTTAAAATCAAATGCGGATGACAGAAGATTATTTCTTCCTCTGTTAGCAATCAATTGGGAATATGCTTATCAGTTTGTGAGTCTTGCTATGCCGCTGATGTTTAAAATTATTTTTGGCTTTTCAGGAATTGCCATCACGTGGATGTCTATGTGTTTCATCCTGCCAAGAATTCCTAAGATGCAACAACTGCTGGCTTGGATCGGGAGCATCACATTAGAGATTTATGCGTCTCATCTTTTATTTTTGAATACGGGTTTTGGGATAGGATATATAAGAGCGACATCTACAAGCATAATAGCCTTATCAGCTTCATTGATATTGATCTATTCAATAAAAAGATTCAGTTTTCTCAGCGCGGTCCTATTTGGGACTAGAAAACGATAAAGATCCTCAGAAGATGCAAAAGCAATCAGTTAAGATTTGTCATAAATCCTCAGGCGTCATCCATGGTCGATCCTTTATCTTTTTGCAGGGACCGCCCATATTTATGCTCTAGGATCGCCATCTTTGCAGCCAGGATGCAGTTCGATATGATCCTAAGCTGTTCCAGGATTTAAGGTTCCGCTGGACCAAGGCATTTATCTAGGGAGCAGGAATAATTACTGACAAAATATTGGACGATAAACGAAATTACATTAAATTGCTCTAAACATTGATAAAATGGAAAGAGACAGAGGTGTATTGTGAAACATTGGCTAAAAAATTGCCGGGAATGTATCTCAAGCAATCAAAATCTATCCTTTTCCAGGGATGTGCTCAAGCTCGTAGGCGGAACAGCTGTTGCGCAGGCCGTGAGCATACTTGCATCTCCTTTAATTACCCGTATATATGGCCCGGAAGCCTTCGGGACTGCAGCACTCTTTCTATCCATCGTTGGCATCATAGGAGTTGTAGCCTGTCTGCGCTATGAGTTAGCGATTATGATAACCAAGAAGGAGGAAGAGGCAGCCAATCTCCTTGGTCTGAGCATATTGATTTCCGTCGCTATGGGCATCTTAACCCTGATAGTTTTTTGGCAGGTGAAAGAGCAACTTTTGCTAAAGCTGAATGCCCCTCAGCTTGGGCCTTACATATGGCTGATCCCTCCCGCAGTATTTCTCAGCGGAGCCTTTATCTCGCTAAGTTACTGGAACTCCCGCAAAAAGCACTTTTGGAGGCTATCTTTGGCCAGGATTAATGCCTCATTGAGCACCAATGGAACACAGGTCGGTGCAGGTCTGGCAGGATATGCAACGGAAGGATGCCTTATCATTGGTGGAATAATTGGATCATTGATATCTACATTTGTGCTGGGATGGCAGATCTTGCGAGATGATCACAAGGTTCTTTTTGAAAAAGTAAATCTCAATGGGATGCGAAAGGGGCTCTCGCGTTATAAGAGGTTTCTCATATTTGATACCTGGTCAGCATTATTAAATAGCCTATCTTCGCAATTGCCGATATTAATATTATCTGGATATTTTACTTCCGCAATAATTGGATATTATGCATTGGCATATAGAGTATTGGCACTTCCCATAAGCGTGATAGGTTCATCAGTAGGAGAAGTTTTTTTCCAGAGAGCTTCCAAAGCCAGATATGAAGGCAGCCTTGGAACATTAGTAGAAAAAGTAACCGAGGTATTGCTGCTCATCAGCATTTATCCACTATTTTTAATTTTTTTGTTCGGGGAAGAGATATTCTCGATCATATTTGGCATGAATTGGGGTGAAGCCGGTATATACGCGGGAATTCTAGCGCCCTGGATATTGATTGTTTTTACAACATCACCTATAAGCACACTTTTCAGCATTTTAGAACAGCAATCAAATTCATTATTAGTGAATATTATATTAACTATATTTAGGGCAGGATCGCTTCTTTTGGGAGGAGTACTAGACAATGTCTATATTGGATTGGCTCTCTTTTCGCTGGTTGGGTGTTGCGCAAATATCATAGTTCTTTTTTGGTTGATGAATAAATCTGGAGCTTCGATAAAGAATCTGGTCCTATCTACAGTTCATTCCTTGAGATACTGCTTTCCTATTTTCATTATATCTATTTTTATTAAGGTTCTCCTTTTCAGTCCCCTTTATCTCCTAGCTTATTGCATCATCACTGCTCCTATATATTACTTAATTATATCAAAAAAAGTAGCCAATGCTGCATTGCCGGGTGAGATGAAAAATATCATAAAATGATTAGCTATATATACTAAAAGGTTATGGGATCTATGAAAAATCCAAATTGTAAACGCAAACGAGGAGTAGAATGCCAGGTATATGGGGTATTGTCTCAGAGAAGCCTTTGAAAGAGAATATCGATCTAACTGAGATATTTCATAAAGATAAATGCAGTTCCTATTTGGAAGATTCTATAAATAGCGATAAATACGCACTTGGTCGCTGCTCTATTAATAAATTCCAAAATGATAAGATATTCGAAGAAACCGAAAATAGCATTACTTGCACCGATGGCATAATATTTAATTTGAAGAGCCTCTTGGCTGAAGACGAATTTAGCAAATTTTTGGATGATCTTACTAAGGCTTTCGGCAATGACAGCAGCAGTTTTATAAAAAAATTGAGAGGAAATTTTTCGGGTTATGTATATAATAAAGAGGCTCAAGAATTGAAAATTTTTACCGACCATCTTGGATCGAAACCGATATACTATTTTTTAAATGAAGAAGACGGAGTGCTGATATTTGCCTCAGAGCAAAAAGTCGTAATTGAAGGAATGAGAAAACTGGGATACATACCGCACCTCAGCACTGCCGGTGCCTACTGCCTCTTGACCTTTGGATTCATGATCGGTGATAATACACTTGTTGCTGAAATTAAAAAAATCCCACCCGGAAACATCTTAAAATATAAACAAAATAAAGTTACATCAATTGAATATTATCGGCTATCAAGCACACCATACTCGGATGAGGATAGAGATACTCTTATAAAAAATCTGGATAAATTGTTTAAAATTGCTATAAAAATGGAATATGAAAAAGACCTGGAATATGGGTATAAGCATTTAGCAACTCTTAGTGGCGGCCTTGATTCCAGAATGAATGTGGCGAATGCTTTAAAGCTGGGTTTCAGAGATATCGCTTGCTTCACATTCTCTCAAAGCAATTATTTAGACGAAATCATAGCAAAAAGGATTGCTTCAGATTATCACCTAAAATTTATATTTTATGCACTTGACAATGGAGACTATCTGAGGGATTGCCTTGACGATATCATTAATTCTAATGATGGTTTAATATTGTATTCTGGCGCTGCGCATACATATGCCTGTCTCAGTGCTATCAACTTTTGCAGCCAGGGAATGGTTCATACAGGGCAGATTGGAGACTTGGTTATGGGTTCATATTTAGCCGAACCAACTCATAGGCGAGTTAACCAAAAAATTATAGAAAAAATAGCATACTCTAAGAAATTATTGCCTAAATTAATGCAGCATAGCCCATTTCATTTAGATGAATACGAAAACGATGAAATATTTGCATTTTATGAAAGGTGTGTCAATGGCGTATTCAATGGATACAGAATGATTGAGCAATTTACAGAATATTCTTCACCATTCTTATATTTAGATTTCTTGGACTATGCAATGAAGATTCCGCCTTCCTATAGATATAAAGAATCCATTTACATAAGATGGATCAACACTTATATACCAAATTTTGCAAAATATAAATGGGAAAGATATAAAATCTCTCCAAGATATCCCCTGAAATTAATGAAACTATACGCAGGCCTGTATTATCTTCGCGGATTAATTCTTGGGCGGATATTCCCTATGATGAGTTTGAGCATGAATCCAACTGAGCATTGGTGGAAATCCAATGCCGCATTGAGGGACCAAATCAACGCATTATTTAGGGAGAATATCGATGCAGTTGAGGAAAATCCCGAACTGTTCCAAGATTGCATAATGCAATTCGAAACAGGATCTCTCTTGGAGAAAACACAAGTAATAACGCTAATTCGAGCAATAAAAATATTTAATATTAAAGTAAAATAAAAAAAAATAGTTTAAATAGATGTATTCATTTCATAATAGAGTTCGGGGGGATAATTGACTCGTGATAAAAAAATTAAATATTAGTAATTCAAGCTCATTCCATGCTAAGGTTGCTTGACTATGAAGATAATGTTCCTTTCGGATGCTGCAAGTATTCACACCGCGAGATGGACCAGATACTTCGCCAGCAGAGGACATGTGGTCCACCTTCTCTCATTTAATTCTTTTATAGATCCTCCTCCAAATGGAGTAAAACTGCATAGACTCAAGTACCTACATTCCATGCCCATTGTCTCCTCTCCAATAAACCTGCTTCTGGGTGTGCTGCAGATCAGAAGTCTGGCAAGGATCCATCGAATAGATCTGCTTAATGCACATTATCTCTCGAATTACGGTGTGTTGGGCAGTCTATCTGGAATCCATCCTTTTGTTGCTTCTGCATGGGGAAGCGATGTCCTGAGACTGGATAAGGATACATCGGCAAGAAAATTTTTGATTGTATTCTGCATGAGAGTTGCAGATGCGGTAACAACAACAGCGATTGAAACTAGGGATTACATCTTAAATGCCTTCAACCTTAACCCTAGCAAGGTAGTGAGAATTCCATGGGGAATAGATCTGGGTATATTTCATAGAGGTTACGCGGACGAGGTCATAATCCTTAAAAAATCGTTAGGACTGGAGCCAGAAATGCCAGTTATACTCAGCAATAGAACCATGAGCGAAAATTACACAATTGATAGCATAGTAAATTCGATTCCAAAGGTGCTCAGTGAACATCCAAACGCAGTCTTTCTTTTCATAAGGGGATATGGCACTCCCGAATACGAGAAGAAGATGAATTTAAAAGCTAGAGATATGGGCATTTTAAAAAATATTCGCATCATATCTAAGCTGATACCCCCTGAAGAGATGGCCGTTTTCCTGAATGCGTCAAATGCTTTCATCTCATTGCCAAAAACTGACCAGTTTGCAAGCAGCATAATGGAAGGAATGGCATGCGGCAGCATCCCTATTCTCAGCAATCTCAGCGTATATAAACAGTATTTAAAGGATAAAGAGAATGCCTTTTTCGTCAATCCTGATGATCCAGAAGAGATTGCTTCAGCCGTGAATTTCTGCATTGATAATCCAAGCATCAGAGAGGAGTTTTACACAATCAATCGAAGGATAATTGAAGAAGAAGAGGATTGGTCAAATAATGCCAAAAAAATGGAGGAGCTTTTCGAGGCTCTGATAGCCAGGAGGAGTCATTGATGGAATGGAAGATACCCCTTTTTGAAATTTGTTCTGACGAAGAGGATGTGGAGAGCATTATCTCAATCCTTAGGAGGAGAAAAAACTGGGCCGCTGGCCCGGAGATTCATGATTTTGAAAGAGAGCTAGCCGATTATATTGGATCAAGTTATGCCGTTGTATTCAACTCCGGAACTTCAGCTCTTTTTGCCACAATGATTGCTTATGGACTGGAAAAGGGAGATGAGGTTATAGTGCCCTCATTTACATTTATAGCCACAGCCAATGCACCATTATTTGTGGGAGCCAGGCCAGTCTTTGCTGAGATAGAAGAGCAGAGCTATGGACTGGACCCGGAAGATGTCTTGGAAAGGATCACTCCCCGCACCAAGGCCATAATGCCTATACATTATGGTGGCTGTCCATGCCGAATTAAGGAATTGAGTGAGATCGCAGAGGATCACGACCTAATATTGATAGAGGATGCAGCAGAAGCCCTCGGAGCGAAAACCGGCAGCAGAAAGGTGGGCAGCTTTGGGGATTCGAGCATATTGAGCTTCTGTCAGAATAAGATCATTACAACTGGTGAAGGTGGCGCTGTAATCACCAATGAAAAGACCATCTTTGAGAAGCTTTCCCTCATCTGCTCTCAAGGAAGGATGGAGAATTCAGCTTATTTCGATTCCACAGAATCAGGTGATTACATCGACCTTGGATATAACTTCAGGATGCCGAGCATGGCTGCTGCCTTGGGAATATCTCAACTTCATAAGGCTGACAAGATAGCCGAATCGAGGAGGGGAAAGGCATCTTATATGAGGGCTAGGCTCTGTGATATTGAAGAAATTGAAGTCTTTAAGGAGCCGGAGGGAGTTTTCCATGTCTATCAGATGTTTACTATAAGGGTCATGGGCGGCAGAAGCAAGAGAGATGCTTTGATGAATTATCTCATGGCCGAGGGCATAATGACCAAGGTCTATTTCCCGCCAGTTCATCTGACCAAATTCTATAAATCTCTCGGTTTTAATGAAGGAGATCTGCCCAGGACGGAAGAGATATCCTCACAGGTTCTATCATTGCCTATTTTTCCATCCCTGACAAAGGAAGGAATGGACTATATAGTTGAGAAGATTCAGAGATTCTTCGAGGCAGAGAGATGATCCCCCAAATTAAGGGAAAGACGGCCATGGTAACTGGCGGGACTGGCTCTATAGGGAGCGAGATTGTGAGGCAGCTCTTGTCTCATGGGGCAGAGAAGGTTGTGGTCTTCAGCAGGGATGAGATCAAGCACTTCATGCTCAAGAAGAGGATCATAGATGAGCGGCTGGAGACTATTGTAGGAGATGTGAGGGATTACAGCAGTATCAAGAGGGCCTTTGACGCCTATGATTTTGACATCGTTTACCATGCCGCGGCCATGAAGCATGTTGTAGTCTGCGATAGGTTTCCCCTGGAATGCTCCAGGACCAATATCCTTGGGACTCAGAATGTTGTGGACCTGGCCCGGTCCCGAGGCGTTCCGGGATTGGTCGCCATAAGCACGGACAAGGCTGCTGCCCCGGTTAATGTGATGGGTGCGAGCAAGCTCATATCCGAGGCTATTGCGCTGAATTCCGACTACACATGTGTGCGCTTCGGCAATGTAGCCAGCTCCAGGGGCTCAGTCATACCCGTGTTCATCGATAATCTCATGAACGGAAATCCCATAAGCATCACCGATCCCGAGGCAACCCGATTCATAATCGGCATTCCTGATGCCGTCCGGCTGGTGATGGAGGCCACAGAGATTGCCCAGGGCGGAGAGGTATTCATACTGAAGATGAAGGCTTTTCGGTTGGGAGATCTACTGGATATGATATTGGATGCCTGCCGGGAGACGGGCATCATGCGAGGCAGAGCGGATATCAGAGAGACAGGGCTTATCGCTGGGGAAAAGCTCCATGAAGACCTCATAAGCCCTACTGAAGCTGGATCACTTTATGATCTGGGCGACAAATATGTAATTTTGAGATCGGCAGATAGAAGCTCTTTGTATCCCGGCATAGTCCGGGCGGATCTTTCCCGGTATACATCGGCAGATGTGAGTCTGGCATCCCGGTCGGATCTGAAGGAGATGGTGATGCACTACATCAGCGGCATCCAAGGGTCTCATGGGTGTTCTTAGTGCAGTCCGGCGATGAGCTTCTTGGAGATGCCGTGCGCTCCAGGTTGAAAAGCTGCGGCAGGAATGTGAGGATCTATCCTCTGGCCAAGATTGCCCGGCCCGAGTCTGTGGCGGTTGGAGAAGGCAGCATGATAGATGACTTTACATTTATAAATGGTGGAATATTTACATCTATAGGCAGATATGTTCATATCGCCTCTTTCTCAAGCATCATAGGCGGAGGGGAACTTTACATTGGAGATTACTCTGTTCTGGCAACGGGGGCAAGAATTCTTACAGGAACTGATACTTATTACAAAGGAAAAAGAATGTCTACTGCGCTGCCTTTGGAGCAGAGAAATCTGATTAGAGGGCGCGTAGACCTGGAAGAGGATGTTTTCGTAGGAGCCAATTCCGTTGTTCACCCAAACGTAAAAATTGGTGAGGGTGCCGTAATTGGAAGCTGTAGCCTTGTTGACTCCAATATTGAGCCTTGGACAATAAACGTGGGTTGCCCATGTAGAAAAATCGGAAATAGACCAAAGATAACAATAGAACGCATATAAAATTAAATTTCCAAAATTTTACTCAATACGTTTTCGTATTTTATTGATAAATTTTTCCAGTCGTACCTCTCCGCTATGGACCTGAAATGCGTATCATCCATTCCTGCTGCCATGATTCTTTCCACCTGCCCGACAAAGCTCTCCACATCATCATAGTAGTATATCTCATCCCCCAGCAGCCTCTCCAGGGATACCATGCGGCTGGAGAGCACCGGCCGGCCACAGGATAGGTAGTTGAAGACCTTGCCCCCGGCAGCATACTCGTTCTTCTTCATCATCTTCAGGGGATTGAGGCCGATGTCCATGGCGGAGATATATCGCGACAGGTCCTGATACTTCACCGCTCCGGTGAAGACGATCCTGTCTATGACTCCCAACTCTTCGGCCATTCTCTTTATCCTGTCCCCATAATCGGTGAACAGACCCGGCCCCACCACCAGAAGGGTGGCATCGATCTTGGGCAGGGCCGAGACGACGCTCTCCAGGTCCACCCAGTGCTCGAGCGATCCCACATAGCCCAATACCGGGCCCGAGAGGCCCAGCTTGCTCTTAGCCTCCTCCTTGGGCAGCGGCTGAAGAGCCTGTGTATCCACGCCGTTGGCGATTACGGTTACCTCTTTAACACCCAGATCATAGAGGAAATCGGACAGCTCTTTGGTGACGGTGATCACCGATCGGGCATGACGAAGGTTGTACCTGGTTATCCTTCTTACCACCTGCTTGACTACCTCTCCCAGAGCCGATCCCGGATAATAAACCGATGCCGACTCCTCCAGATGGTCCAGATAATCGAAGACCACAGGCACCCCTGCAAAGTTGGCGGCAAACGAGGGCAGGATATTGGCGGAGAGGATGACATCGATCTTCAGGCGGCTGGCAATTTGCCTGATCTTCCATAAGTGATAGGGAAAGTTGAGGATATAATACAAGGAGGGGTCCTCAGCTCTGATCCAGTCCGCCGGCAGGAGGGTGCATCCGGTCTGCCTCGGCTCAAGGCCTGAAAATCTCTTCAGGCCGAAATGCAGGACATAAACCTCGTGCTCCTCCGCCAGAATATCGAAGATGAAATTGAGCCTATTGGGGACGGGATGCCTGATCCAGTCCGTGGTTGGAATCACCAATATCCTCATTTCATCCTCCGCCTTCGTCCTCTTTCTGCCTCAACTCCTATTCTGCTCCTATAAAAGACTGGGCTCTTATCGGTCCGTCTGGCAGCCCATCACCTCATATATTTTAAGAAATCTTAACCGAAAAGGTCAAGAGCAAGCCCTGTAACATGTCTTAGTTCGAGACATACAGGCGGCGATAGATTTGAAAGCAGTTATCTTGGCGGCGGGAGAAGGCCGCAGATGCAGGCCTCTGACCCAGACCAGATCCAAGGTCATGCTTCCGGTGGGAAACCGCCCATTCATGGAGCATGTGATCAACGCCCTGGCGGAAAACGGCATTCACGATCTCTACATCGTGGTCGGCTATCAGAAAGAAAGAGTCATGGACCACTTTGAGGATGGCGTTGACTTCGGGGTTAATATCACCTACCTGGAACAGAATGAACTTCTGGGCACGGCTCATGCCCTGGGCAAGGCGGAGAACTACATAGATGAGCCTTTTTTAGTGGTCAACGGTGACAATCTCATAGACTCAAGAGCGGTGTCGGAGCTGATCTCCGCCCGGGGAGACAATGTCATCCTGGCCGCTCTGCGCCGCCACAGCGGAGACTATGGTGTCTTGATGGTAGAGCAGGAGCGGGTCAAGGCCATAGTAGAAAAGCCTGGGAGGCCCTGCTCAGGAATACTGAATACCGGCGCCTACAAATTCAGTCCGGAGATATTCCAGGATATCCACAATACCCCCTTATCAGAGCGCGGATCTTACGAGCTGACCGAGACCATATCTCAGATGATTGCCGGGGGAAGAGAGATAGTTCCCCTCATAGGCAAAGGGGTATGGGCTGATGCCATATTTGCCTGGGATCTGCTCCATGCCAATGCCATGGCTCTGGGATTGAAAGATATGAAGATCGAGGGCGAAGTGGAAGAGGGAGCAAAGATAAAAGGGCCGGTTGAGGTGGGAGAGGGAAGCATCATCCGTTCCGGCTCCTACCTGGTGGGCCCGGTCTCCATAGGAGAGGACTGCGATATAGGCCCGGGCGTGGTCATTTTGCCCTCCACATCAATTGGCGACTCGGCTCGCATCGGACCGCATTCCGAGGTTCGAAACAGCATCATCATGAACGATGCCCGCATCGGCTCAGGAGCCATAGTGACTGACTCTGTGGTGGGAGCAAGCTCCATCTTAGGGGATCAAATGGTTGTGGAAAGCGGGCCGTGTGTGGTTGAGGTGGAGGAGGCCTTTTTAAGGGCTGAATTCGGGGCTATACTATCCGACAATGTAACAGCAGGAGCCAGAGTGATGGCCCATGCCGGAACTGTGGTGGGCAGCGGCGCGCGCATAGATTCAGGCTGCATTATCCGGGGCCAGATTGAGAGGGAGAGCAGGGTGATGAGCTGATGTGCGGAATTGTGGCCTATATCGGCGATCAGCAGCCAGGGCCTATACTCTTTGACACCCTGAAACGGCTGGAGTACAGGGGCTACGACTCGGCGGGAGTGGCAGTCAAGTCTGATGGGAATATAGAGGTATTGAAGTCGGCGGGCCGCATAGCCGATCTGGAGAGTATCTACCAGATGCGAGGCAGCCCGGGAGAGAGCATGGGCATAGGCCATACCCGCTGGGCTACTCATGGCCGGCCCAGCGATATCAATGCCCACCCCCATACCTCCGGCGAGATCGCCATTGTTCATAACGGCATCATCGAGAACTATCTGGAGCTGAGAGACCATCTCACGGAGATGGGCTACCAATTCTCTTCCGAGACGGACAGCGAGGTACTGGCTCATCTCATTCATTTTTATTATAAAAAAGATCTTCTGGAAGCGACAATCAAAGCTCTGGAGCATGTGGAGGGCTCTTATGCCCTGGCCGTTCTGGCTGCCAGCTCGCCCTATCTGGTTTGTGCCAGGAAGGACAGCCCCCTGGTGCTGGGCCAGGGCAAGAGCGCATTTTATTTAGCCTCTGATGTTCCAGCCCTCCTTCCTTATACCAGGGATGTGATCCGCATGAAGGATGGGGAGATCGCCCGGGTTTATGCCGACCGGGTGGAGATGCTGGATGCGGGAGGAATGCCCCGCGCCGTAGAGATCGAGCGCATCACCTGGGATGCGGACGCAGCGGAGAAAGGCGGCTACACTCATTTCATGCTCAAGGAGATCCATGAGCAGCCTCGGGCCATCCGGGAAACCATAGCCGGCCGAATCTCAGAGATCGATGGGGAGGTGAGGCTGGATCTGGGAATGAGCGATGAGGAGATCAGGGGGCTGGAGAGGGTTTCCATCATCGCTTGCGGCACATCTTACCATGCCGGGATGCTGGCCAAAAACCTCTTCGCCCGGGCGGCCGGCCTGCCCGTGGATGTAGAGGTGGCATCTGAATTCATCAACCTCCAGATCCGGCCTAGGACTCTTCTGCTGGGCATCACCCAGTCCGGGGAGACGGCAGACACACTTCTGGCTCTTAAGAAGGCCAAGACCTGCGGCGGGCGGAGCCTGGCCATAACCAATGTGGTGGGCTCCACTGTGACCGGCCTTGTAGACGGGACCATCTACACCCGCTGCGGCCCGGAGATCGGTGTTGCCGCCACCAAGACATTCACCTCGCAGCTTGTGGCTATCATCCTCCTGGCCATCAAACTGGGGCGGGCCCGCGAGCACCTCACCCCCGATCAGGCCAGGAAGATGCTCATAGAGCTGACCAAGCTGCCCGGCCTGGTGCAGAGGGTGCTGGAGAAGAGGGAGGAGATCAGAAAGATAGCTGAGAGCTATGCCCACGCCGGATGCTACTTCTTCATCGGCAGGGATTATCTTTATCCAATATCCCTGGAAGGAGCCCTGAAGATGAAGGAGATCGCCTACATTCCATCTGAAGGCTATGCCGGTGGAGAGTTGAAGCACGGACCACTGGCTCTGATCACGGAGAAAACACCGGTGGTGGCACTGGCCACCTGCGGCAGGAAGATCCAGTCCAACATCAAGGAGGTCCGGGCCCGGGGAGCTGATGTGGTGGCCCTGGCCACGGAAGGGGATCCGGATATAGCCAAGGTGGCCAGCCGGATTATTGAGCTTCCCGGCACAAGGCCGATATACTCTGCAGTGCTCTGCACCGTGGCGGTGCAGCTTCTGGCCTATTATACCGCCAACAAGCTCGGCCTGCCCATAGACAAGCCCAGAAACCTGGCCAAGTGCGTGACTGTGGAATGAGCGAAGTCATGATGAGGCTCAAAGCCTCGACCACATCATCTATTTTTTAAGATATCAGGCCTCTGATCTTCTCTTTCAGCCGGAGTTCATCCTCTTCGCTCAGGGGAATCTTGGCGAAGACGGCGCACCTCTGTGGCATTGCAATCAGATCATCATCCAGGAGCTCATAGTAGGCCTGATCCAGGCCCATCTCCCCCTGGGCATATCGGAAGAGAATGGCTTTGATCTTTTCCTGCTTTTGTGGGGGAGAGGAATTCAGATTGGCTAGAGCATCTTCTATCTGCCTATGCATATCTCTGCCGTTTTAGAGAGAGGCTATTTATCCTTGACCCATGCCGGATCGGCCAGCCTTTTCCGCCTACCTACGCCACTATTATCCTCCATAAAATTTTATATGTGATTGCACAGAGATCTCCTCGGAGTGATCTGCTTGACTGATGCAATAGACTACAAGATAATCGGAGATGATATGCAGGCGGTGGAGATTGAGCTCGACGGCGGAGAAGCAGTCCGGGCCGAGGCCGGGGCCATGCTCTACATGGATCAGGGAATTGAGATGCAGACCTCCACAGGGGGCGGCCTGTTCAAGGGCTTCAAGAGGATGGTGGCTGGGGAGAGCTTCTTTATCACCACCTTTCTCAATCAGGCCAAGGAGAAGAAGAGGCTGGCCTTTGCTGCGCCATATCCGGGAAAGATCCTGGTTCTGGACCTATCCCAGTTCGGCGGCAAGATCATCTGCCAGAAGGACTCCTTCCTCTGCGCCGCCCGGGGCATAGAGATCGAGGTGGCCTTTACAAAGAAGCTCGGGGCAGGGCTCTTCGGAGGAGAGGGCTTCATACTGCAGAGGCTGGAGGGAGACGGCATGGCCTTCATCCACGCCGGGGGTACCATTCTGGAGAGGGAACTTCTGGCAGGAGAGGCTCTGGCAGTGGATACCGGCTGCCTGGCCGCTTTTTCCGCCAGCGTGGACTATGATATACAATTTTTAGGAGGCTTCAAGAATGCCCTCCTGGGAGGAGAGGGCATCTTCCTGGCCCGATTAAAGGGGCCGGGGCGGGTCTATTTGCAGAGCCTGCCCCTTTCGAGACTGGCTGACAGGATCATCGAGGCAAGCGGGCTGCGATATAATCCAGGCGCAGGGATGAAAAAGGAGTGAGTGGCGCGAGGGTTTGGCCTGATTTTAAGGCAACCGGTTGGGGACAATTGGCATAGCAGAGTTGCACCTCCCGCCTTTTCATCCCTTCTTTAGCCTTCAGACATCATTCAAAGCAATTGAAGGATACCGTTATTTACCATTGGCCTCTTAGAAGAGGCGCATGAGCCTGAAGGTCACATTGCTGGGAACCGGGGCGGGCATACCCCAGCCCGGCCGCTCCCAGGCGGCGATCCTGGTGGAGTCCGAAGAGCAGCTTCTCCTGGACTGCGGGGCAGGCACCCTTCTGCGGCTGGATCAGATCGGAGCTGCCATAGAGGCCATAGACACAGTATTGCTCAGCCATCTTCATCTGGATCATGTCTCAGATCTGCTGGCCCTGGCCAACGCCCGCTATCTGGCTGATATGCCCGGCCTGGAGGTATTCGGCCCGGAGGGAACAGAGGATTACATCCATTCGGCCAGGCGGCTCTACCCCAATTTATGGGAGATGGATGTGGCGGTTAGGGAACTGTATCCAATGGACTCATTCAGCCTGAAGAACTTTGACATCTTCGCCGAGGAGGCCCTGCACAGCCTGCCATCCCTGGCCTTCCGGCTGGAGGCGGAGGATCGGGTGGTGGTCTACTCCGGAGACACCGAGCCTTCCCCGCGGATTGCCGCCCTGGCCAAGGATGCCGATCTTCTGGTGCATGAGTGTTCATTTCCCGAGCCCTTTGATGTCACCAATCACAGCACGCCTAAAAAATTGGGAAGCATGATCAGAGGTTGCGGGATAAAGAGGGTGGCCCTCACCCATCTCTACCCCCAGGCAGCCGGATGCGAGGATCAGATGGCGGAGCAGGTCATTGAGCTTTCCGGGGTCCCGGCCATCGTCGGCTGGGATTTGATGACCTTATCATTATAGGCCCTGCAGCAAGAAGGGCTCTGCTTCGAGAAGTCCCATGCTGCAAGAAGTTGCTGCAAAATAGTGGTTTGAAGATAGCCGCTTTCATCGCTACAATCTCAAACCGGCAATCAGAATTTCCAATCGAAAACATATCAAGGCCCGGGATAAATAACCTCGATATTCTCCATGTTGAGGATCAGCTTTCGCAGCTCCTCGCAGTTTATAGCGTGCTTGAACTCGCTGCACATCTTCACCCTCTCGGAGAGGTCCACCAGCTCCTCGTCCTTCAAATAATAGCCCATCCTCTGGGTGATGTACTTGAGAGCCTTGGATCCGGTGTGCTTTCCAATGATGATGTGCCTGGCCGCGCCCACCATCTCCGGGGAGTATAGCTCGTATGTGCGCGGCTCCTCCAGCACGGCTGCTACGTGAATTCCCGACTCGTGGGCAAAGGCATTGCTCCCCACCACCGCCTTATTCCTGGCCACGGGAACTGCGGCATAGGTCTCCACCAGCTTGGAGAGATCCTTTATCTTGGTCAGATCATATCTCTCCAGGCCGTAATGAATACTTAAGGCTACCAGCAGCTCCTCCAGTGGCGTATTTCCACTGCGCTCGCCTATGCCGTTGACCGTGGTATGCAGCTGCTTGGCCCCGGCCTCCGCTCCTGCCAGGGTATTGGCCAGAGCCATTCCCAGATCATCATGGCAGTGCATGCATATGGGAATCTTGACCGCTTTCTTCAGCTCGCTGATCATGTAATAAGTCGTGCGTGGGTTCATGATGCCCACGGTGTCGGCCACGCTGATGTAATCGGCATGATACTCCTCTGCCTTCTTATACAGCTTTTTCAGGACCTCAAAATCGGTACGTGTTGCATCCTCAGCTGAGAAGCGCACAATCAGGCCGTGGTCCTTGGCATACTCCACCGTCTGCAGGGCGCAGGATATAGCCTCGGGACAGCTCATATGCAGCTTATGCTTTAAATGAAGATCGGAGGTGGCTATGAAGACGCTGATCATATCCACGCCGCATTGAAGAGCAGCATCGACATCCTTCTTGACCGAACGGGAGAGAGCTGAGATCTTGGCATCCAGACCCAGATTGCAGACCTCCCGCACTGCATTCATCTCCGCCGGGGAGACCACAGGAAAGCCGGCCTCTATGACCTCTACTCCGATCTCATCCAGTCGCAAGGCGATATCCAGCTTCTCGTCCGCCCTGAAGACCACTCCCGGCATCTGCTCGCCATCACGAAGGGTTACATCGCAGATCTCAATGTCCAGGGGAGGCGTCCCGGCCGAGGCCAGGAACTGATTGAGGGAGTAGTCAGGCATAGCATTCTAATTGTGAGGATTCATTACATAAATCGGTTTCGTAGGAATCTCTCTTCCGGCAGTATAGATTCCTGCCAAAGGAGAGATCTATGCGGGGAGCTTTGCAAAGCGCTCCAGTATCCAGCGACATCTAACCTCAGGATGAAATAATAGGCCGAAGGTGGGAAGAGATGGGTGCTGAAAGGCCAGAGCGGCATCACTGCTGCCGGCAATAAGAGAGAATCCCTCAGGAAGAGTGGCAGCATGATTATGAAGCTCGAAGACCTCCAGGGACCGGGGCTCTCCCAGGAGAAGGCTCTCCCTTTGGATCTCTATCTCCGTCAGGCCTATAGCAGGACAGGGGAGGATGCAGCCACCATAGAGGGCGGAAATAGCCTGCATGCCGGCGCAGATTCCCATCAAAGGCTTTCTACAGTCTCTGATCCAGGAAAGATGATCTAAATGGCAGAGATAGCCGTCGTCCTTGAGAGGGGTTCCGCAGAGGATGATCTTTTCATAAGAATCGATGGCCCGGGGCGAGAGCATGGAATAGTGCAGTATATCTGAGCGGTATCCATATTCTTTAAGAGCAGCTCTGATGGGATGAACGAACTCGCATTCAAACAGGCTGTTTGGCAGGGCGCAGAGATCGACCAAGAGAATCTTGCTGCTGCCTTTCTCTGCCCGTTCTGAGGCTTGCAGGAGGCAATGGTGGCCTGCAGGCGGATGGCAGGGCTCAGGATTTTCTTGCCGCCCCCTCTTTTCCGCCAGGCGGGCTTTTTCTATGATGAACTGACCCCGATGGTGGGCATAGACCTGAGAGGCCTCCAGGATCTCTATCCGCTGGTAAAAGATGGGGCCGTCGACCACCAGGGTCTCCAGCTCTCCCCCTTCCCCGGAGGGATTGATCTTATATCTCCTCTGAAGAGACTGCAGGATCCTGATGCGCTCCTCGTTTAGAGTCTGGCCCAGCCAGGAGGCATCAAAGGGATAGGCATAGACCCCGGAGATTATGACGGAAAAGCCTTCCCGGAGAAGAAGACGGAGATAATCGATCTGATTGGCCTGCCAGATTGGTGAGCAGCACCATAGTTCCAGGTCGCGGCAGATCCTCTGCACCCGGGATGCCTGGTAGACCGACTCTATGGCCCCTGTGACTATTCCCTCGACTCCGTATCTCTCCCTAGCGGCGGATATGGCTGCCGCCAGATCATATAGCTCCTCTTCTTTGCGGCCCGCTGTAGGCCAGGAGAGGATGGGAATTTTCATAGCCCTGGCCTGCAAGTCCGTGCAGCGGATGTTCGGAGTATGAAACATGTAGCTGTCCGGATTGTTAGAGCGTATGGTTATGAGGCAGGCGACCTCATCTTTTTGCTTGGCCAGGTGGCAGGCGAAGACAGAGTCCTTGCCCCCGGAAAAGAGAACCCCGAGTCTCATCCTGCCTAAAGAAGGTTAGCAGGGATAAAAAAGATGTTGTGGCCCGGTCTTCAGATCAATCCAGATCCAGCATTTGATAGATCTTCTTCATATCCAGATGATCTGCAGTTGCCCTTGCCAGCTGGGAAAAGCCGTCCGATTCCAGGGCAGATCCTTCTGCCGCTCCTCTCTCGCATTCATATTCCGCCCCCCGGCAGGGTTCATTTATTTCACTGCCCGCTCTCTTGCCGCGGCGAAGAAAATCGAGAAATGCTGCCCGGAAGTTTTCGTTATCGAAGAGGCCGTGCAGGTAGGTGCCGATCACAATACCGCTGCTTGAGACCGCCCCGTCGTCCTCGAAGGCGCCCTCTTCGGCGGGGCTGGTAAGGCCCATATGAATCTCGTAGCCCCTGACCTTCTCCCCCCGTATGGGCTCCAGAATAGGACCACCCCCGGTAACCGTCTTCTCCACCTGCACAGTTTTCTTTTCATAGTGGTCGAAGCGGGTTGTCGCATCCAGCAAACCCAGGGCAGGCACTGCACCAACCGTGTCTTCGATGCCGCAATCTATGATCTCCCGGCCCAGCATCTGGTAGCCTCCGCATATGCCCAGAATAGGGGTGCTTTCCAGGGATTTGATCTGTCGGTCCATGCCCTTCTCCTGCATCTCCCGCAGATCGGAGACGGTGTTCTTGGTCCCGGGGATGATCACCGCGTCAGGATGGCCTAAATTTTCGGAGAGGCCGACATATCTGACCCGGGCCAGCCGCTCCAGGGGCTCAAAGTCGGTGAAATTGCTTATGCGGGGCAGGCGGATGACAGCGATATCCAGGCTTTCCCCTGCCGGCCCGGACTTTTTATCCCCCAGTGAGACCGAGTCCTCGGAAGGCAGAGCCAGGTCTAGGTAGGGCAGAACCCCCAGAACCGGCACGCCTGTAAGCTCCGTGAGCCTGGCCAGGCCGCTTCCCAGTATCCCCGGATCTCCCCGGAACTTGTTGATGACCAAACCGCGAACCAGCGGCCTCAGGTCGGGGGGGAGGAGCTCTACGCTGCCAAAAAGGCTGGCGAAGACGCCGCCCCTCTCGATATCTCCCACCAGGATAATGGGAGCCTGCAAGCGGCGGGCCACATAGATATTGGCTATATCCCGGTCAAAGAGGTTGATCTCCGCTGCTCCTCCCGCTCCCTCCACGATGATGTAGTCGTATTCCTTCTCCAGCTCCTCGATGGCCCTGTCCACCACGCCTTTGAGAGGCTCAATATCCCGGTAATACTCCGCCGCGGACTTGTCCGCTACAGGCTGGCCCATGACTATGACCTGGGAGGTGCGGTCCCCCTTGGGCTTGAGCAGTATGGGATTCATCTCTTCCCTGGGCTCCACCCTCGCCGCCCAGGCCTGAACCGCCTGGGCGATCCCCATCTCTCCTCCGGAGCGGGTGACCCAGGAGTTGAGGCTCATGTTCTGGGATTTGAAGGGCGCCACCTTAAGGCCGCGATCCGAGAGCAAGCGGCAGATGGCAGCGACAAGAGTGCTCTTGCCGGAGTGAGAGGTGGTGCCGAGGACCACCAGGAAGCGGGACATGCTGGTGAGGGTGGCGTACAAGCTTATTTGCTTTTTGGAAGGTGGGATTTTGTGAGGAACGGAAATCTTGACGGCGAGGCCCTCACAGGTTTGATTTACTGAAAGTGCGGAATGTGAGATTTATGATGCTGAATGGTCAGCAGCTCTTGCAGTTATCAGAAACGATTGATCATTCCATTGATTGGTTTTGATACCTAACGATCACCACCCAATTGTTGCCTTTGAGAATTAAATTGATTTCCAGATAAAGATAAAAAAGATTGATATTGAAATTTCAGCTCCTTCTTTTCAAGGATACCAGAGCCAAGGCCAGGAGCCCTGCTGCGGCAAATGCAGCATCAAATCCGGGCGCAGGCTCTGCAGGTCCTGCTTGCGTCCTCTCCCCCTCCTTTGCTGCCCCCTCTGCACCCTTAGCAATTGAGCTTTCCAGAGGCACGAATCCATACTCCTCAGCCACCATCTGCCCCTCCGGCCCGGTCATGAAGTCTATGAAGGCCTGTGCCCCGGGAGAGGCATCGCCGAAGGTGTAGAAATAAAGCCTCCGGGCAAGCTCATAGCTTCCGTCCTTGATGCTCTCGGCCGTCGGTTCCACTCCATCCAGGGTGATCACGCCCACAGATCCATCCTCGGCATAGGAGAATCCCAGATATCCAATGGCTTTGTCGCTTCCGGTGAGAGCAGTTCTGATCTCCGCATTGCTGCCGGCCACGGTTCTGACGCCGGGCGTCTCCGCCTTCTTGTCTTCCATGATCTCCTCATTGAAGGTATCCCTGGTGCCGGAGCCCATCTCCCGTGCCGCAACCAGTATCTCCTCATCCGGGCCGCCCAGATCCTTCCAGTTTCCGATCTCTCCCGCGTAAATTTTCTTGACCTGCTCCCTGGTCAGGGCGGTTACCCCTGCCTCATAGATCTCCTTGCTCACCGCTATGACGATGCCGTCGTAGGCGATGAGCCTCTCCTGGAACTGGTCTCCGAACTGGCTGATCTCATCGGCTGTGACCTCGCGGGAGGCCATGCTGATATCAGATGTTCCCTGGGCGATATTCTTCATGCCCACACCGGTGCCCCCTCCAGTGACTGTCACCCGGTATTCCGACTGCTCTGCATTGAAGACCTCCCCGCCGCCCTCTGCTAAAGGCAATACCGTTGTCGATCCAGAAATAGGAACCGCCTCCATGGCCAGAGCCGGGTTGCCGCCGGCTGCAGCGGCCATCAATGCTATAAGCAGTATGCTGATTGGCTTGTTCAAAGAATCCACCAGCCCAGGCAAAGCGGCAATGATATGAAAAGCTGATTCAAATAGAATATATTGTTGACTATATCTATTATATTGATATATAGACTATATAGACCAATCGGATCGACGGCGAAAAAACGGGCAGGTTTTAGCCCTGGCTTGGAGCGTCCTGCATTATCGCCAGCAGCTCCTCCGCCACCTTCCGGCTCTCCCTTCTCGTTTTCATGCGGGTGCTCATTCGCCGGCACTCTCCCTGATAGCTGCTCTTTTTGTCTACAATAAAGAGGTCCACCTTGCCCAGCAGCGACCTCACTCCTTCATCGCCGGCTGGCGCCCCCAGGGCGGCCATGAATTTGGCAGCAGGGCCTCTGGCAGGGCGATCTGCCAGCAGCGGGCTCACCGCCACCACCCTCTTTTTTGCCAGCCGCTCCCTTATGCCGGGCAGAGCCAGGATGGTGCCGATGCTGGTCACAGGATTGCTGGGGCCGATGAGGACCGTCTCTTCTCTGTCCAGCCGCTCCAGAAAGGCCGGGCTGGGCCGGGCCCGGTCCATGCCGGAGAAGATTATGCCTGAGACCGCCGGCTTTCCCTTGAGGGTCACCCAGAAGTCCTGAAAGTGCATCTGCCCCTCCGGAGTAGAGACCATAGTAGAGACCGGATCGTCGCTCATGGGGAACACCTTCTGGGCTATGCCCAGGGCCTCCGCCAGAGCCCCGGTGGCCTGGCTCAGGCTGGCTCCCCGGCGCAGGAGATCGGAGCGAAATATATGAACCGCCCGGTCTTTGTCCCCGATGACCAGCTTCTCCTGCTGACCTAAAGCGATCAGAAAGTCGTGAGTCCAGGTTCTGTCGCCCTTGATGCCCCACCATCTCTTCTCGTCGATCATATCCGCCAGGGTGTAGAGCACCGAGTCCAGATCGGGGGAGATGTAGTTGCCGGAGAGCCAGAGGTCCTCTGCCGTGTTCACCACTACAGACAGCTGCTCCGGAGAAACAAGCTCCTTTAATCCCATCAAAAGTTTGGGTGTGCCCGTGCCCCCGCTCAAGACCAGCATGCAGCTCCTCCTCAACCTACAATTGGATCAAAATATATTGGTTATGACGCTTACGGATCCCTGGCAGGATAAAAGCGAGGGCCCGGCAGGCTCATGCTTCGCCAGAGACATCCACAATGATCATGCCCGTCTTGAGAGCTGCGGCATCCTCCGGGGAGAGGGGCGACTTCACCGCCTTCTCACAGTCTATGGCGCTGTTGCCCAGAGGGTCCTCCAGGATCAAAGTCAATGCAAATCGCCCCTCCCGGGCCATGGCGATCCTCTTCAATACCTCCTCACCCTTCTCCGTGGCCTCCTGGCTTCCCGCCTCCCGGGCGGATCGGGTGGCAAATTGCACCACACCCTCGACCCGGTCCAGGACCCCTTCCACATTGGAGATGTAGGACTCGGATGCAAAGCCGGGCTCGATGTCCACTCCCAGCTCAGGTATGCGCAATGTGCCGCTGGAGGAGCGTATGACCCTGGCATCCAGATCGGCGAGATCTCTGACGGGCAGAGCATAGCGCACCGGGTCCTTCTGGCTCAGGAGAATGGTGTCGCTGTGCCGGTAACCGCAATTGCAGATCCCGGCAATGACCATAGCCTCTCCGAAATGGGGGATGTCCGTGCTCTCCCAACAAAACTGCATCTCGGCAGAGCAGACCGGGCAGCTGGCTGTGGTGGTTAGATTCAATCCCTGCCCCCGACCACTTTCTCCCGGTCTATCCTGATACCGGCAGGCACCAGAATGATGAGGTCGTCCCCGACCCCGGCGATATCTCCGGAGATGTCGTCTATGGCCTTCTTCAGCTCCCCTATGGCCCGATCCAGGGCAGCCTTGTCCCTCTTCAGACCGGCTATGTCCACCAGTATGATATTTCCGGCATAGATCTCCTGCTTGATCTCCGGCAGAGCATCCTCCCGTCCCAGCTCCGCCACCCTCAATATCATATCAGGCGAGCGGCCCGAATCATCGAACTGCCCCAGATCAACCTCCGCATAATCCTCTTCTGCGGCCTTTCCTATGAGCTTGAGCCTCTCCAGAATCCCTGCCATCCAAAAACCCCCGTCTCAGGAACCACTTCTCGTTCTTGATGTATTTGATGCGATATCTCTATCCAATCTCATTTCATGTCCATCAGTCTCAGCCCGGCCAGTCCCATGGCCACCATGAAGAGCAGGACGATCAGGGCGAAGCCCGATGACCTCAGCTCTGCCGGCAGAGCCATCTGCGCTCCCAAGATGAGCACTATCATCAAGAATACCAGTCCGGAACTGATGCCGATCTCAAGCCAATTCTTCTTCACAAGGTAGAGTGCAATCCGCCTTAGAAGATATACTTTTTCGCCCGCAGGCCGTCGCTGCCGGCCAGTCTGGAGACCAGCCGGTCGGTTCTGCTGCCATGCCAGCCCAGGGATATGAAGCGCGGATATACCGGCAGCCTCTCTCGAAGGCGGTAGCCTTTCAGCTTTTCCTTGAGCGCCTTCTCCTCCGGCCAGGGACTCTGGGGATTGATGTGGTCAGGGGTCACTGGACTGATGCCCCCCAGGTCCGAGGCCCCGGAGAAGAGCAGGGCAAGGGGCTCTACCAGGTTCGGCGGGACCTGTATGGCCACATCCTGGGGAAGGATCTTCCGGGCCACCTCTACCGTCTGGCACAGCTCGTCCATGGCAGGCCTGGGCCAGGCCTCTGACGGCGTTCCCTTCTTCGGGTCCAGAGGCTGGATGATTACCTCCTGGATATGGCCGAACTCATGATGCAGCTCTGCGATCTTCTGCAGCGAATCCAGACGATCCTGCCAGCTCTCCCCTATGCCCACCAGGATTCCGGTGGTAAAGGGAATCCTGAGGCGACCGGCCAGGGACATGTACTGCAGACGCAGCCCGGGATCCTTTCCCGGAGAGAGGACGTGGGCCTTTACCCTGGCCACCGTCTCCAGCATCAACCCCATAGAGGCATTATAGGGCTGCAGCCGACGGAGATCATCTTCATCCAGCAGGCCGGCATTGGTATGGGGCAGAAGTCCCAGCTCTATGGCCAGCTCGGAGAGCTCCAGCAGATAGCCTATGAGATCAGAGGCTTTTTCGGAGGACAGCATCTGGGAAAAGCCCGGAATGGTCCAGGGCATCTCTCCCATGGTCAGGAGGGCTTCGCTGCATCCGGCAATGCTGCCCTCCTCCATCAGCCGCCGGGCATGAGACCTGGAGATCAGATGGGCCGCGTCTAAGTTTTTGCGAAAAGAGCAGTAACCGCATTGATTGCGACAGAGATCTGTTACCGGGATAAAAATATTTTTTGAGTAGGTGATGGTCTTCATTGGGCTCTTATTCTAGCGGCGAAACTCCACCAGCTTGAGCACATTTCCACGCGGGCACTCCTCAGGGGCCTCGCCCACTATCTCTACGATGGTGCACCTCTCTCCGTCCTTGAGGCCCGTGGGGTGGCACATCTCATACATGCTGCATGAGGCGTCATCGCATTTCATGGACTCGTAAACGATCTTCGATCCCGGAAATGCCTTTCTGGCGTCGAAGGCGGCGATGATGGGGCTTTCCGCCACCTCCACTGCCCGGACCCCAGCCTCATGGATGGGGCAGTCGTGAACCAGTTCTCCCCGGGTTCCCAGGACTCGATAGCGCCTTCTGGGTTCCAGGTTGATACAGGTATTTCGCAGTTTGCACCCCTCACACTCCGGGGTGGGGCCTACGAAGGTGAACTCCATGCCGATGCTGGCCAGCTTGGTTCCAATCAGCGTAATTTGGGTAGATGCCTCAGACATATCTTTATCTCCTTTTTTGTATAATTATAGTTTCAATTATAATTCGTTTAGCTCACCGAATCAGATGATCTCCGTTGCCTCCGCCGCCCTGGCGGCGGCCATCTGGTTCAGACCTGAGTCCAGGATGGTATAGCGCTCCGGCCGGATCTCATGGGCCCTGACCAGGGCAGAGATGACCGTATCCGGCTCCAGGCCAATCTGCGCCGCTGAGGTGGGCGCCCCCACCTTCTCCAGGGCCCGCTGGATCATCCTCCAGTCTCCTCCATGCAGATACATCATGATTATGCTTCCCAGGCCGCAAAGCTCTCCGTGCAGGGCTCTTCCCGGGGCGATCTTGTTCACGGCATGAGCAAACTTATGCTCCGAGCCGCTGGCGGGGCGGGAGGATCCGGCTATGCTCATGGCCACGCCGCTGGATATAAGGGCCTTGATCACAATTCGGGCCGACTCCTCCAGGCCGGGCCGGATATCCGCGGCCCGCTCTGCTATCATCCGGGCGGTCATGGCAGAGAGGGCGGAGGCGTACTCGCTGAACTCCTCATCTCGCATCCTATGGGCCAGCTGCCAGTCCAGAATGGCGGTGAAATTGGAGATGATATCGCCGCATCCTGCCGCTAAGAGCCGGGCCGGGGCCTGGGAGATGATCTTGCTGTCCGCCACTATGGCCAGAGGGGACTGGGCCCGGACCGATGTGGCCTCGCCGTTCACAGTCAGGGAGGCCTGGGATGAGCATATGCCGTCATGGGAGGCGGCGGTGGGGATGGAGATATAGGGCAGGTCCGCCTTCAGGGAGGCCAGCTTGGCGATGTCGATGCTTCTGCCCCCTCCCGCCCCGATGAGAAAGCCGGCTCCGCTCTCCCGGGCGGCATTCTCTGCGCGATCCACCTCTTCCAGCCGGGAGGCGGTGCAGATGAGGATCTCGGGCCGGTAGCCCTCCGGCTCCAGAAGATCCTCTATGGCCTTGGCCATCACATTCCGGGTATGCGGTCCGGTGATGATCAGTGCCCGGCCTTCTAGGTGCAGGCGGGAGCAGATCTCCGGCAGATCCTGTAGAACGCCGCCGCCTACCGCTACAATGCGGGGAAGTTCCATCCATCTGGACTCTTTCAAGCTGCTCCTCCTCGGGAAAAACCGGCATTGATTTAAGGGCCCTTGCGATATAAAACCATATCTTTAGCAGGGCTTGATCTCGGAGCGCAGGTCGGAGAGGATGCGGTCCCGGATGAGGTTGACATCCGGACTGGTCCGGTTGCGGGGGCGGGGAAGGTCGATATCGATTATGTCCTTGATCCGGCCCGGACGGGCGGACATGATCACAATTCTGTCGGCGAGGTAGATGGCCTCGTCCACGCTGTGGGTGACGAAGACCACAGTCTGCTTCTCCTCCTGCCATATTCGTAATAGCTCCGATTGCATGGTGTTGCGGGTCTGGGCGTCTAATGCACCAAAGGGCTCGTCCATGAGCAGGGCCCGGGGGTGGTTGACCAGGGCCCGGGCGATGGCCACCCTCTGCTTCATCCCCCCGGAGAGCTCATGGGGGTAGCGGCACTCAAAGCGTTCCAGGCCCACCATCTTCAGGTACTGCCGGCCCTGGTCCAGCCGCTCCGCCTCCGGCACGCCGCGTAGCTCCAGGCCGAATACGATGTTGTCCATCACCGTCCGCCAGGGGAAGAGGGAGTACTCCTGGAAGACCATGCCCCTCTCCGGGCCGGGGCCGCCTATGGGCATTCCGTCTAGATAGACCGCACCGCGGGTGGCCTCCTCCAGGCCGGCGATTATGCGCAGAAGGGTGGTCTTGCCGCAGCCGGAGGGGCCGATAAAGCAGACGAACTCGTTCTCCTCGATGTCCAGATCGATGTCCTTCAGGGTGAGCATCTCCTTTCCCTCGGCCAGGAATTTCTTGCATACGCCCCGGATCGCCAGAAGAATACCCCCGTTATCGCATGAATTGCATTGGGGGTATTATAGGGGTGGGTGGGTAAAGATCTTTCTGTTAGGAAGGAATTCCGGGAGACATTGTCTCTGGTCATTGCCGAAGCCTCACTGAATTATATCCGAAACAAAGAAGCAGCTTTGAGCCCAAAAGATTTTTATTATATTAAAATTATGGCTCGTTCTGCTGGAGCGACTTCTGATATGCTTTCCAGCCAGGACACCATCCTGTATGCCATCTCCAGATCCGATCCACCACCGAACCGGGATGCGCCTCCGAGTATTTTCGCAGAGGGCAGGAATCACACATAGGCTTTTTCTCGGACATAATATGACACTGATGACATATGAACTGCCTCAAGGATTTATGGTTATCGATGGGCTCGGGATTTTGGCCAGGCCCACCGGGTGGTTCTTCTATATAGTTGGAAAAGAAAAAGAAGAGCCGGATCGAAAGGCATTTGCAGATAGAGAGATTAAAGGTGGTCATTATGACGCAGGCAAAGAACGGCGACACGGTAAAGGTGCATTCTACCGGCAGGATTGACACAGGTGTTGTTTTTGATACCACAGATGGGGCCGATCCGCTGCAGTTCAAGATCGGAGAGGGCACTCTGATACAGGGCTTTGAGGAGGCAGTGGTGGGAATGTCTCCCGGCGAGTCCAAGACGGTGCGGATACCTCCAGAGAAGGGTTATGGAATGTACCGGGAGGACAAAGTCTTCACCATGGACCGAAAGGACCTGCCTGAGGATATAGTTCCCGCCGAGGGCATGACCCTGGAGGTCTGCGCCTCCAACGGGATCAATGTCCCGGTCCAGATCACAGAGATTGACGGAGATACGATAACCCTGGATGCCAACCATCCTCTCTGCGAGCAGACATTGACCTTTGATATAAAGCTCCTGGAGATAGTGGATAGCGGCAAACTTTAAGGGTAGAATGAAGCCCGGGCTCCGCCCCTCGCGATGAGGCAGCTCGCCTCCCGGCGAGCCTCATCCTAAACCTTCCCCATAACCGGCTTGGTCAGTTGCGCCCATCCCCCGGCAGGATCATTACTGTCCATAGGGAATTCGGAGGCGGCTACCATCATAGCAGAGGCAGGCCAGATCCTTTTCCGGCCAAGGCCTTTCATCGCTAAAGAGATCTAGCAGGAATGAGAGATGACCTGACTGATGGGCGGATATGATCACCGGGTGCATGCCGGCAATGCCGGAGACGTCTGGAAGCATTTCCTGCTTATGGAGGCGGCAGACTGGCTTCTCAAGGGCTCGAGCCGCCTGATTTATGCAGAAAGCCATGCTGGACGCCCCCATTATCTACTTAAAGCCCCAGGTGAATGGGAAGAGGGAATAGGCCGGATCTGGCATCTTCTCCCATCTCTGCAGGCATTTGCATATTTCCGCATACTATCCGAGCTGAATCCATCTCTTCCCCAGGCCTCTGAAGAGCGGATTTATCCCGGCTCCGTCCGCCAGATCATTGAGCTGGCAGGGAGAAGGGGGACAGAGCTGCAGGCCGATATCTGGGACAGCCACCCCGATGTAGCCGCCTCCTGGCAGGATTTTCTTTCCCAAGAATCACTTCCCTCCATCCTAGTGCGTCCGGGGATCTGCTTTCATTTTTCAGACGGCTTTTCCGGCCTGCTCTCTTTTCTCAGGCCATCATCAGATTCCTCTCCTTGCCTGCTCTTCATAGATCCTCCTTATGTCCAGGCCCAGGATGTCCATATGGCCGAGAGGCTGATGAAGAAGGCCAGGAACGCTGGATGGACCGTCCTCTGGTGGTACATGACCGATGAGATGACTGCACCGACGGCAATGGATGCACTGGAGATTGACTTCGCCCAAATGGGCCTGTTGGATGGGGGCGGGGGTGGCGGTGGCCGGCTCTAAAAGCAATCAGCTCTCCGGCCTCCTCGATCACCTGCAGAGGAAAGGGGAAGAGCTAATCAGAATACTTAAATGGCATTGATTTTGAAGTGGTAATAGATTGGCAACCGAACTAGAGCTTCTCAATTCCATCGTGATAGTAATCTCACTCTCAGTGGTGGTCCTCTTCATCTTCCATCGCCTGAGGGCACCTACCATCGTGGGATTCCTGCTCACCGGAATCCTGGCTGGGCCGCAAGGCCTAGGCCTGATCAATGCATCAGAGCAGGTTTCCACCCTGGCCGATATCGGTGTCATCCTTCTGCTCTTTACTGTGGGAATTGAGGTCTCGCTAAGGGATATCATCAAGCTCAAGAAATACGTTCTGGTGGGCGGATCGCTTCAGGTAGCTCTGACCACCCTGGCCGTCTTCCTGGTCATGCTGAGTTTGGATCTGCCCACGGGGACGGCAGTTTTACTGGGGCTATTGGTCTCCCTGAGCAGCACCGCCATAGTCCTGCGCATAATCCAGAAAAGGGAGGAGTTTGACAGCCTGCACGGCAGGACCACCCTGGGAATTCTCATCTTTCAGGACATGGCCGTGGTTCCCATGATGCTCTTGATACCACTGCTGCCGGGCAGCACCCTGGCCCTGGGAAGCTCACCCTTGGCCGTAGCGGCCAAGGGCCTGGTCATAGTAGCCGTGATCATAATCAGCGCCAAATGGCTGGTTCCCAGAGTTCTCTACAGCATAGCCAAGACCCGGGATCGAGAGCTGTTTTTGCTCAGCATAGTGGCCATCTGTCTGGCCGTGGCCTGGATCACATCCCTGGCCGGCCTCTCTTTGGGTTTAGGCGCTTTTCTGGCGGGATTGATCATATCCGAGTCTCCCTACAGCCATCAGGCCTTCGGCAATATCGTCCCCCTGAGGGATGTCTTCACCAGCTTCTTTTTCATATCCATTGGAATGCTGCTCGATGTCGGCGTTCTTATCAACAATCCCGGCTTCATCATTTTCCTGGCCCTGGCGGTGATGGCCCTCAAAGCGGCCCTGGCCGGACTGGCCATATCCCTGATGGGCCTTCCCTTCCGGATCATCATCCTGGTATCCCTGGCTTTGAGCCAGATCGGGGAGTTCTCCTTTGTCCTGTCCAAGGTGGGATTTGAGAGCGGCCTGATATCTCAGGAGTATTATCAAATCTTTTTAGATGTTACAGTCATAACCCTGGCCGCCACCTCCCTGATAATGGCCGTCTCTCCCAGGGTTGCCGACGGCATGCTCCGCCTTCCCCTGCCCTCCCGGCTTAAAGCCAGGCCCTATCCCACTTTATCCAGAGAGCTGGCTGCTCTCCAAGACCATCTGATCATCATCGGCTATGGAGTCAACGGCAGAAATGTGGCCCGATCGGCCAGGATAGAGAGCATACCTTACCTGATCATAGAGATGGACCCGGAGATTGTGACCAAAGAAGGCAAGAATGAAGAGCCCATCTATTTCGGAGATGCCACCTCTGAAGCCATTTTAAACCATTTAGGAATATCTAAGGCCAGGGTGATGGTCATAGCCATCTCCGATCCCTCTGCCACCCGCAGAATAACCGAGCTGGCCCGCAGGCTCAATCCGGATATATTCATCATTGCCCGCACCCGCTATATCCAGGAGATGAGACCCCTGCATGATCTGGGGGCCAATGAGGTGATACCGGAGGAGTATGAGACATCTATTGAGATATTCTCCCGGGTCCTGAGCCGCTATGAGGTATCCAGAGACAAGATCGAGAGCTTCATAGACCAGATCAGATCGGATGGCTACGAGATGTTCAGGAGCTACTCTCGAGAGCCTTACTGCAGCGCAAATCTCAGCCTTATGACCGAGGATATAAGCACAATCAAGGTATGCCAGGGCTCACCGGCGGCAGAGAGGCCTCTGGGAGAGCTGGAGCTGGAGGGGCTGGATATCAAGCCGCTGGCGGTGCATAGGGGCATGGATACATTGAGCAATCCGCAAAGAGACCTGGTGCTCTTACCCGATGACGTGGTAATACTTATGGGGCCGGAAGACAATATCCACAAAATCGCAGATCTCTTCAGCTCCGAGCCATAATGATGGCGGTCAAGAGACCGATCGGGCTGTGGGCCATGTTTTCTCTAAAATTTCCGGACCTGAGGCGGCGCACATCTTCTCACTGGCCGGGGATTGCGGATCTGCGGCGACGCCTTCCGCCCGGCCTCGCTGGGGGCCAGGGGCTGCGAGCAACCTGGCCCCGGGCCATGTCCAGGTAGCCCCCGCCGGATCGGGAGGGGTCATCGTCTACCAGCGCTGGGTCGCTGGGGGATCATCGCCGCCGATGCCATCATAGACAACGGGATGAGGCTGGCGGAGCGGGAGCCGCCCCGGAAGGACTGGCTTCAAGAAACTGCTGCCCGATTATGTCTGCGGCATATCCTTTGGGCAGCCTTCAGCCAGGGTGCGGAGACGGTAGAGAAGACAATTGAGATCAGAGCGGACTTCAAGATTGTGGGATTATCTTGCCTTTTTTGTTAAACTTTTCCTCGTTTCGAGTTCTTCTGCTGAAAGTTCAAGATCTGCCCACATTCGACCAGAGAGATAATCAGGAAACGAGTAAATGCCCGTCACCTGCAAATAACATCTATCCGGATATTTCTGCCATCTTCGAGCTAAGCCAATCCTTAGTATCACCTCAGAATTTTGCAGATCTCTTGCAACAGATTGAGCAGCCTCATTATGATTCATGTTTTCCCTATAGAATAAGTGGTCAAGATAGTATCTAAAAGTCAAATCTGTTATCGGTAATCGATATAAGGCCTTGTTGGCATCTTTAAATATTAAGCGATAATCCAAACCACCAAATTGAGACCCGTAATATGCTCCAACAATTTCTGGATGTGCTATAGTTCCTAGAGATCGCATTCCTTCACCTCTGGCAATATACCAGCCTTTTGTCCAGCCGGTAGATTCATGGAGTATCGCCCCGAAAATTTTATCAACACTTTGATCATTAATTCTTAATAAGAATGATCTTTTTTGGTCTAAATTTAATAATCCTAAAGATATAAAATGATTGTTGGATACTAACCAGTCTTCAGTGTGTGGTGGGCAGGATCTTTCATCAGGTTCAATAAAATCTAAATCTATTATGGAAAAAGGACGGATTATTGTTCTTGTATTTTCTTTTAGATATTCTTTTGTTAGATGTTCTCCGATTATTGGACGCACACATGTACCATCTTGAAGATACCCTGCGATGCATACGTTATCCTTACTCATTTGAGTTAAATCAGTGATGACTAAATGTTTTTTCATTTCAATTCAGTATTAATTATAGAATGTGTTCAACTTCAATGTCTTGCCAATATCTTCTCAATCTCTCAGCAACCAGACTCCTATGACATTTTTCTGGATTAGCTTCGCTACATAACAAGCAGCAAATTTTTTCCTCAAATAAGTGTCGGTTTAATGAATTTGGTATTTTTCTCTCGTTCATTAATCCCTCAAATTGAGTGGCATATTTACTCCAGTCGTTATCATCTCGATACATAGATAGTATCTCATTTGTAGGAGCTAGCATCTTCATATGATAATAATCGCAATCAAGAAGCCTAGAAAGAAAATAAGATAGATCGTTCTTTTTGGCAAATCCAGCAAGTTGGCCTTGAGGGTTCAATCTAATATCCAGCAAACGACCTATGTGGTTTTTATCCAACAAGTCAAAGAACCGTTCTGCCGATTTTTTTGTAAATCCTATAGTATAGAGTTTCATAAATTTACACCGCTACACCATAATCCTCAAGTTTATATTGGACCACTTGATTTTTCTTTTTTATATGCGGGATTTCAGTCTGAAGGACACCATCTCCACGAATATGGTTAATGGTAATTCCTAATTCTATCAAGGTTTTCGTGATTAAGTGTTTTCTATGACAACGATTTGGGTTTTCCTCACTACAAAGTATCACTATTTTATGATGCTTGGCTATATCCAAAAGCTGTTGGATCCCTTGCCGATAAAAATCACGCTTGGCAACTTCTTCATAATCGACAATTTCCAAATAGTCTGCTTTGCCTTCAGGAAATGTTCCATTCTTATAACACGTTGGATCTCTAGGACGACCACCTAGGTAGGTTCCAAGGAATTTGTAGTCGATTCCATAATTAGATAAAGTCTCAGACAGTTTCTTTTGATTAAATTGCGGAACAAATCGGCTATGCGGAAAACTTCTCACATCCACCACAGTATCTATTTGATACTTATTTAGTGAATTTATTAAATATTGATCAGTCTTATTGCTGTGGCCTATTGTGTAGATTTCCTTATATTGACCTCTTGCTGCCATTGTGCCTCAACACCAGCTAATTGTATCTTATTCGTTCCTATTGATAAAGATGCTCATACAACCAGTAATACGGCGAGCAAGCTCCGTACTGCTACTTCTTTGGATAGGTTCCTGGTATATTATATCAAAGTCTATAAGCCGCTTGCGAGAAGCACCACAAACCCGATATACCCCCCCGCCCTAGCTCCACCCCGAAAGGCGAATGAAAATGCTGATAGGAATTGATGTTGGCGGCACCACCACCGACGCCGTGATCGTGGACGGCAATAAAGTGGTCAAGACCGCTTATGTGCCTACTGATCACGATAACCTCTTGAAATGCCTGCTGGGAGCACTAGACGAGCTGGTGGCCGGGGTGGACACGGCAAAAGTAGAGCGGGTAGTCCTCTCCACCACCCTCATCACCAATATGATTGCCGAGGGCAAGACCGATCCCGTGGCCCTGGTGCTCATACCCGGACCGGGGACTAATCCCGAGGACTACAACCTGGGGGAGAGCATCATCCTGGATGGGGCGGTGGACTTCCGGGGCAAGGAGATCGATCCGCTACGAGAAAATCAGATCAAGGAAGCTGCCTCCCAAATCAGGGAGAAGGGCCTCTCAAGGGTGGCAGTGGTGGGCAAGTTCTGCCAGAGAAACCACTCCCATGAGCTGAAGGCGGGTGAGATCCTGGCCGCCGGCCTTCCGGGGGCTCATATCGAGCTCGGCCATAAGGTGTCCGGCCAGCTCAACTTCCCCCGCCGGGCTGCCACCACCTTGCTCACCGCCGCCACCAAGGACAAATACCAGAAATTTGCCGCAGATGTGGCTTCAGCTTTGGCGGAGCGCAAAATCAAGGCTCCCGTCTACATCCTCAAGGCGGACGGCGGCACCCTGCCCCTTGACCGGTCTGTGGGAATGCCCGTGGAGACCATCTTCTCCGGGCCGGCGGCCAGCATCATGGGCGTCCTGGCCCTGACTGAGCCGGGCCAGACCAGCGTGGTTGTGGACATCGGCGGCACCACCACCGACCTGGCTTTGATTTTATCCGGCCAGCCCCTGCTCTCCTCCAAGGGAGCCCGGGTGGACTCCCTCCTGACCCATGTGCGGGCCTTTGCCGTCAAGTCCGTGGCCATAGGAGGGGACAGCGCCCTTGCTGTCAACGGCGGCCGGGGCCAGGCCAAAGGCCTGACTGTGGGCCCCCACAGAGATGGCCCGCCCATGTGCCTGGGTGGAGGCTGCCCCACGCCAACCGATGCTCTCCGGGTCCTGGGCCTCTCCAGCATCGGCGACGGGGCAAAGGCGGAGCAGGCCATGCAGATCCTGGCCCAGGCTTTGGGCTGCAGCGCGGCAGAGGCGGCCCAGAAGACAGTCGATGCCGTGGTAGAAAGAATGGTCTCGGAGATAGAGGAGATGTTTCGGGAATGGGAGTCAGAGCCCGCCTACCGCATCTGGGAGATCATGAGCAAAGAAAAGCTCTCCGCCCAGAATGTGGTCGGCGTGGGCGGCGGCTCTCCCCCCCTGGTGCCCCTGGTGGCAAAGCGGCTCGGCGCTGCCGCAGTGGTGCCGGAGCATGCCCCTGTGGCCAATGCCATCGGCGCTGCCGTGGCCCGGCCCACCCTCACCCTTAACCTGCATATCGATACGGAGAAGGGAGAGTACGATGTGGCCGAGGAAGGCCTGGCGGGAAGGATTTCAGACCGCAAGATGTCATCAGAAGAGGCAGAAAAGCTGGCCCGCCGGCTCTTGGCCGAGCGGGCGGAGCGGCTGGGCATAGGGGAGTATGCCGGCGAGGCCGAGGTGACTTACAGCGAGGTGTTCAATATGATTCGAGGCTGGTCTACTGTGGGCAGGCTTTTTGACCTGCGATTGGAGATACTGGCCGGGCTTCTGCCCGCATGGAGGAGGGGCTAGAGATGGCCGCCAAAAAGCAAGGCAAGACGGGTCTGATATTCTTCCCCGCCTTCGACTGGGCCATATCCCCCACCCATCCGGAACGGGAGGAGAGGCTGCTCTACACCCGGGACCAGATCTTCGAGGAGGGGCTGATGGACCTGCCCTCAATCGAGGAGTACAAGCCCCGCCTGGCGGACAAAAAGGATGTAGCCCGGGTCCACTTCTGCGTCCCCGACGTGGAGAGCCAGACCACCGAGGCTCATCTCATCGCCGCGGGCAGCACCCTGACCCTGGCCGATGCCCTGGAGAAGGGCGAGATCAAGAACGGCTTCGCCCTGGTCCGCCCTCCCGGCCACCACAGCATGCGCGTTGTCCACGGCAACCGGGGCTTCTGCAATATCAATAACATGGCCATAATGGTGGAGTATTTGAGGAGCAAGTACGGCCATAAAAGGATCGCCGTGATCGACACCGATGTGCATCATGGCGACGGAACCCAGGAGATCTTCTGGCACGATCCCGATGTCCTCTGTATCTCCTTCCACCAGGACGGCCACACCCTCTACCCCGGCTCCGGCTTTGTCAATGAGATGGGAGGGCCCCAGGCCCTGGCCCGCACCCTGAATGTACCTCTCCCCCCCGGCACTACCGACGAGGGAATCCACTACGTCCTGGACAACCTGATCCTGCCCATTCTGGACGAGTTCAAGCCCGACCTGGTCCTCAACTCCGCCGGCCAGGACAATCACTACACCGATCCGCTGGCAAACATGCGCTTCTCCGCCAACGGCTACGCCCGGCTCAATGAGAAGCTGGCCCCTGACTTATGCGTCCTGGAGGGCGGCTACGCTGTGGAGACGGCTCTGCCCTATGTAAACACCGGCATCATCCAGGCCATGGCCGGGCTGGACTACAGCCACGTCAAAGAGCCCGACTATGTGCCCGGCCGCTTCGTCCAGTCCTCGGAGATGAAGCATGAGATAGAGCACACCGTATCCCAGGTGCAGAAGATCTGGGAGCAGAGGGACGATATGGTGGAGGAGGCCCTGGAAAGTCTGGGAGACTTCTACCGCCGCAAGAGGCGCATCTTCTACGACACGGACATGATCAACGAGAACCAGGAGGAGTCCGTCCGCCTCTGCCCGGATTGCGCCGGTTATATGACCATCCTGACCTCAGCCCAGAGGGGCTATGGCATCTTGAACAGCGCCTTCTGCGTCACCATTCCCCGAGGCGCTTGCCCATCCTGCCGGGAGGATGCCAGCGAGGAGTATGCTGAGCACCTGGACGACAAGAGGGTGGGCTATGTCCTGATGCAGGACAAAGACCGGGATCGCTTCAAGTTCTACAACAATGGGACCAGGACAGAGAAGGGATACTGAAGTGAAGCAGGCGGGGAGCGGAAAGATGCCTTTTGATTTTCCGCCGCCGTCCCGCCTTTCTATTTTTTGAGCAGATCCTCAGGGCATTTGTCTTTGCTTTCTATTCCGTCCGGTTGACGACTATGCAATCCGCCAGGCGGCTGAATAGCCTCTGCCTGTCTTTCCTGAAGTACAGCCACCCCAAAAGACAGTCCAGGGGCAGCAGAAATGCCTTTCCAAAAGCCTCCAATGCCGCATCTCTGAACCGGATGCACTCGCCTACCGGGCCGGTGACCACGATATTGAGGAGCATCTTGCCCAGAGACTGCCCTCTATATCCCTCCAGCGCCGTCCAGTAGACGAAGAGCAGCAATGCCAGCAGAGCCATCCCCTCCGGGCGAAAGGCGCTCATCTCCCCTGCCGTCAGGATCCTCTGCCAGAGGATGCTCATGAGCAGGACATCTATCAGCCAGGCCCAGAATCGATCATCCCAGCTCGCCAGCCTCATCTCATCCATTGCCGCCACCACACCGCATACATTCAACCATCTTCGCCCATCATTCCCCTGAAAAATGAATACACGGGCCGTTCAGGCCTTTTGCCTGCGCCGATACATGTATCCGCCTGCTGCGGCCAGGATGGCCAGGACGGCTAACGCCGGCAGAAGCAGGGACCGGGCGGCGGACTTGACCGTCACCGGGATCTTCATGCTCTCCGAGATCACAGTGTCGCCATAGATATCGGTGTATTTGATCTCGCTATTGATTCCATACTCTTTGGCCGTGGCATCGGAATCGACATCAATCCGGAAGAGCACCGTCTTCTCTTCGCCCGGCTCCAGGCTACCTATGAAAGCCTGATCATCGGTGGAGGAGAAAGGCTTGAATATGGACAGCCTGGCCACTGCATCTCTTATGGGCTCCTCTCCGATGTTCCTGTAGGTGGCTGATACCTCCTGCTTCTTGGATCCGGCAGAGAGGCTGGCCGAGGCATTGAGTATCTCGAAGTCCGCCTGGCGCTTGACTATCAGGCTGATGGGCACGCTCTGATTGGCCTTCTGATAGATATAAGACTCCCGATAGTTGACCAGATTATTTGCTCCTCCTTCGGACAGAAGCTTGGTGGCATAGACCCGCACATTGTCCTGATAGTCATAGGACAGATTCAGCCGAAGGGAATACTCCCCCGCCGGTGCATGCTCGCCGATCTTCACTGTGAACTTGAGGGGCTGCTCGGTCTTGTCTCCCGACTTGAGGGACTCGACCACCTGGTCTCCCGACTTGACCTCGATCTCCCCGCTCTCAGAGCTCAGAGTGGCAGTTATCCCCAGAGCAGTGGGCTTGGAGTACTCTTTTTGCAGCTCTGAAGCCGCCAGGGCGTATTCCTTTGGGTTCTGAGGTGACTGGTCCTCTTTGAAGCCCAGTATCCTGCCATAGTTGGTCAGATCCAGATAAAGGGTGACTGTATCTCCCCGCTCGAACTGGTTTGTCCCGGAGACGCTGGCCGAGATATCCGGGCTGCCGTACATGGTATAATAATTGTCTCCACCCAGCTCATAGGGTATGTAGGTTTTCTGGGCATCGGCTGTAGCCAGAAGGGTCAGCATAAGAGCCAGGGCTAGGGCATACTTAACTTCCATTGCTTCTTCTCCATAATTGGTTGTTCATAAGCGCAATTGCCTTTTTAAGATCCTGCTTTGCATTCTCAAATACTTCACGCTGGACCTCCATCCTTACAGCCAGGACCACGAACACAGTAAATGTGGTGACCAGAGCCAAAACCACGGACATCACCGTCACCACCCCGAAGTTGCTGATGATATTAAAAGGCGAGGCGATGAGTGCTCCAAAGCCGAATGTGACCGTCATTCCCGATGCCACCAGGGCCGAGCCGATGCGGTTGGCGGTGATCTTCATCGCCTCGTAGGGATTGCCGACATTCTCCAGCTCCTCATAGAAGCGCTCCATCATCAATATGGCATACTCCGATCCCACGCCCAAAACCAGAGCACCCAGAGTGGCGGTGAGGGGGGTGTACTTCAGACCGCCATAGAGCATCACCAGCCCCATCCATCCGATCACCACCAGCATGGGCAGAACAGGCAGCATGGGCAGAACAGGCAGCAGGGCCTTGATCAGGTCCCGGTAGATGATGAGGAGCAGTATAAAGATCATCAGCAGGCCCAGCAGGGACATCTCCACCCTTCCCGAGGTCAGGGCAGCCATGACCGTGGTCATGAGCACCGGCTGGCCGGTGATCCGGACGGAGATGCCCGGAGGGGGACTGTTCCAGGCCAGGTCACGCTCATAGGATTCGACCAGCCTCTTCATACCCTCCGTGCCCAGATTGGTCTGGGCATCGCCGATATTCACATCGATGACCGCCAGGTTGTGCCCGGCGAGGTAGGCACTGGTTATGGAGGAGGGCAGGGATGCTATGCTCTCCCTTATCCTGGCCCTGTCCTGAGGCAGCTCACCCCCATTGGCCGCCTTGATGTAAGTGGCTATGCTGGCTGCCCCTTCCGTCCGGTCCTCCCTTGATCTGAGCAGATAACTGCCGAAGTCATCCATCCACTTCAGGTTCTCCGGATCGGTGATGTCATCCGCCTGGACCAGGAACTTGATCGAGTCCGTTCCTCCGAATATATCCTTCATGTGTCTCAAGTCTATGAGGGGGGAGAGGTCCTGGGGAATATAATTCTTGGAGTCGGTCTCTATCGGCACCAGTGTGTCGGCATAGTTTCCTGCCAGGGCCAGCAGCAGAGCCAGAGCCAAAACCGGCTTCCATCTCTCGATGCTGAATGTGGCAGTCTTCTCAATGAAAGCGCCGGTTGCCGATCCCTGGTAGGAGTGAAGAGCAGAACTCCTCTCCCGTGGCGACCTTTTCTCCCCCAGATAAAGGACGGTCACATTGACGAAGAGGGCGGAGAGGTAGCACATGATCAGGCCGATGATGCACATCTTTCCGAAATCATTGATGGAAGGGACAGTGGAGCTGAGCAGGGAGACAAATCCTGCCTGGGTCACAATCAGGGCCACGGCCACAGGAAGAGCCATGTGGTTTGTTGTATTGACCGCAGCCTGCACCAGAGGCACACCTTTTTTTAATTCCTCATCTATGCGGTTGTGGAACTGAATGGCATAGTCTATGCCGATTCCTATCAGAATGGGGAAGGCAGCAAATGTGGTCATGCCCATTTTTATATTAAATAAGCCCATGGCACCGAAGGTCCAGATGATGCCCAGAATTATCACCGGTATGGGAAGCAAAGGCCATCGGACGTGCCTGAAGAACAAAAGCAAAGCCAGGATCATCAGCACACCGCAGAGAGCCAGAATCCTGCCGTTGGTACTGTTCATGGTCTCCATAATTGCTGCCTGGAAGGAAGGATCGCCGGTGATGGTGATGCCGTAGCCCGCCGGAAAATCAGCAAATTCTGCTGCATCATGGATCTCTAGAAGAAGCTTGCTTCTCTGCCCTTCGGTCAGGACGGAGGTGGTGGGCATGGCAATGATAATTCGAGAATGCTTGCGATCAGGCATAAGGGACTGCACCGCCCCACCGGAGTCGGCCAGGATCTGATCTATCCTCTCCTGAGAGGGGATACGGCGAGTGCCGCTGCTCTGATACTCCGCATCGGCAACGATGTCAGACAGGCTCTGCACTCCCAGAACATGCTCGACATTCTTCATGTGATCAGAAAGGCGAAGGCCAGCCTGCAGTACCTCCGCCCTGGCCACATCGTCGCCTTCTATGAGGATGATATTTCCATCCGAGCCGAAGTTCTCCTGATAGAGATGGTCATAAAGCTGATAGAGGGCAGAATCCTTTGAGACGAAGGACTCTGTGGTCATGCCCTGGCTCTGTATAAACTGGGCATAGTGAAGAGAGGCTACAGTTATAAGAACCGCTATGGCGATGATTATCAGTGGATTTTTGGTTATCCAGGCCCCTAACCGATCCATGCCCATCATTCTAATAAAACCTTCTGTTCGGATTCTGTCGAAAGGTCCCAATTTGCGCTAAATACTTAAGGCTTTTGTTTTAATTTCCCGCCAAATCGAAAACCAGAAATTGAATACGACTAAAAAGATCCTGGATGAAAGAAGGAAAGGCTCAGTCTTTCTCCTTCTCGGAATGCATTCCGGGTAATGAATTGGGAAAATGGAATAGGAAAATGGAATAGGAAAATGGAATAGGAAAAGAGTAATAATGATGACAGATAGCAGTTTCACTATGCGGATTGTCCTTGTCGTGCTTATCTGCGCTATCCTGCCGGCGGCTCTGGCAACTGTAGCCGATGAAAAGGAGGCAACAGGCATTGCAGTGGCATTAGGATTTGAGCAGTTTCCCCGGGAGAGCACCTGCGAGGGGGCGGATTTGTCTCCCCGGATAGAGATCCAGGGCTGCAATGCCAATTCCATAGCGTTAATCCTGGAAGACCCTGATGCTCCTTCCGGCACATTCGTCCACTGGATCATCTGGAATATACCGCCGAACAACATTATACCTTACGCTATCCCTCGGGAGGCCACCCTTTCCGATCCTCTCCAGGCCCTACATGGGTACAACGACTTCGGTGAGATAGGATACGCCGGCCCCTGCCCTCCCTCAGGCATGCCGCACAGATACTTCTTTAGGGTATTCTGCCTGGACCGCATGCTCGATCTGCCGGCGGGAGAATCGGCTGGGGAGTTGAGAGAGGCCATGCAGGGGCATATAGTGCAGCAAGGGCAGGCTATGGCCAGGTTTGGCCGGTAAGGCCAAATCTTCAGACAGAGATGGAGAGGGATATCTTCGGGTGAATCGGTCAGGAGGGCGAATTAATTAGGTATGAATCCTGCAAGCTTGGGCCCTTGCAGATGATAGAGATTACAGGAGAAGGCAGAGAGATAATAGCCGGTGAGAGGTCCATCCGCACCATTGTACGGGCCACAGTCATGATTGGCCCTGGCGGCAAGCTGATCTCTCTTCGCATCATGCCCCTGGCTCTGATCGTCTCCGGAGATGACAGGCAATGGGCCATATCCATAGACGGCGAGCCTGCTGATGTCGAGCTTCTCCTGGATATGATCTCATGAGCCTTCATCTCAATAAAGCCGGGCTGCGGACACTGGGCATTGCCGAGAGCTTTGTGCGCACTAGGGACCACTCTATTCTGGCCGGGGTGGTCATGCGCGCCGATCTGAGGGTGGACGGCCTGGCTTATGCCCGGGCCAGTGTGGGCGGAGATGATGCCACCGAAGCCGCGCTGGATATCTACAGGGAGCTGGACAGGAAGGATATCAATGCCATCCTCCTGGAGGGGGCGGTGATAAGCTGGTTTAATGTGATCGACCTGGAGGAGGTCTGGCATAAGACAGGAAAGCCCCTCATATGCCTGACATATCAGGATTCTCCGGGCCTGGAGAAATATATCCGGGACTATTTTCCAGGCCAGGAGGAGAAGCTGCAGCGCTATCGGAATCTCGGCCAGCGCTCTCCCATCCGGCTTAAAACAGGTTATGTGGTTTATGTGCGCGCCTTTGGAGCGGATCTGGAGGAAGCCAGAATGCTGCTCAACAAATTCACCAGGGACGGCAGGAAGCCTGAGCCGCTGCGGCTGGCTGGCCTGACGGCCCGGGCGGCGCACAGACAGAGATGGGATAGAGTCTAATGAATTCCGAGATCCTGGATAATATAAATAAAATATTAGTGAGAGATGTCTGTTATTTTAGGCTCTCTCCTTGATCTTTATCTCTATCTCCAGCTCATCTTTCTCATATTCCACTTCAACTTTGATGGGAAGCTGGGGCTCTATAGAGATGGACCAGCTGCCATAGGCAGCCTCGATCTTATTGCCGGCTTCAATCTCCGCAGCCAGATCCCTAAGAAATGCTGCTGCCTCTGCCCCCTCAAGATAGAACTTCTGCTCGAACTTTTCTATGCCTTCCTCAGAGCGGAACTTAAGGGACATCTCTCCGGGCTCGCCGGATATCTTCGCCATTTCTAAAACCACCATTTCCGATCCTGCCCTCAATACATTAAAGGCTTTGGCCGAAATAATATTGCCTCGACTGCCTATATTGCCGCTCTTCTGCCTCAAGGATCGGCTCCGGGAATCGACGACTCCAGGAATACAGCGGCAACAATAAGATTAATATTCCCTTCTCGCATCGACTTTGGCCTATGTCTATTCACTGGGCTGATGTCATCGCTGCCAAGCTGGAAGGCTCCGGCCCCCATACCATAGCCACGGGCATAACCCCATCCGGTCCCGTGCATATCGGAAACATGCGCGAGGTCATGACTGCCGAGGCCGTCTACCGAGCCTTGCTCGATCGCGGGGCGGAAGCCCGCCTGATTTATATCGCCGATACCTACGACCGCCTGCGCAGGCTCTACCCCTTTCTGCCGGAGAGCTTCTCCGAGCATATAGGAAAGCCTCTCTCAGAGATACCCTGCCCTTACGGATGCTGCCCCAGCTACGCCGAGCACTTCCTGGCTCCCTTTTTGCAGAGCATGGAGCGGCTGGGGATCAGGCCCGAGGTCTACCGGGCCGACCGCCTCTACAAGGAGGGCAAATACAACGAGGCCATCAAGACGGCGCTGAGCAGGAGTGCCGACATCGCCCGCATCTTAAAGGAGGTCTCGGGCCGGGATGTGCCGGAGGGCTGGAGCCCCTTTGATGCCATCTGCTCTTCCTGCGGGAGGACCAACACCACCCGGGTGACCGGCTTTGATCTGGAAGCGGAGAGCGTGGACTACCAGTGCTCCTGCGGCTTTTCCGGAACCGCGCCCATGAGCGGCGGGGGAAAGCTGGTCTGGCGGGTGGACTGGCCGGCCCGCTGGCCCATATTCAATGTGACCGTGGAGCCCTTCGGCAAGGACCACGCCACCGCCGGAGGCTCCTATGATACGGGCAAAAGAATCAGCGAGGAGATCTATGGCTACCCCGCCCCATTCCCCATAGTCTATGAGTGGATCCATCTCAAAGGAGTTGGCGCTATGCATAGCTCCACAGGAATTGTGGTCACCATACAGGAGATGCTGGACGTGGTCCCTCCCGAGGTTCTGCGCTATCTTATCATCAGAAACAAGCCGGAGAAGCACATCGAATTCGACCCTGCCCTGCCTCTTTTGAGCTTGGTAGACGAGTACGACCAGAGAAAGGGAGACGAGAGGGCCATTGAGCTGTCCAATGTCTCCAAGAGCGGGCCCTTCGAGATCCCCTTCCGCCACATGGTCACCGCAGTGCAGATCGCCCGGGGCGACCAGGAGGGGCTCTTCCAGGCCCTCCAGCGCTCCGGCTATGATATCACAGCAAGGCGGGATGAGATCATAGGCAGGGCCAGGAATGTTCAGACATGGCTGGACAAATATGCTCCGGACTATGTCAAATTCCAGGTCCAGGAGTCCCTTCCCCCCGCAGTCAAAAATCTTTCAGAATCGGAACGGCGGGGCTTGGGCCTGCTGGCGGAGCGGGTGGATGACAAGAGCGCCGCCGAGATCCACGACCTGGTCTATGCCGTGGCCGCAGAGGAGAAGCTGGACTCTAAAAAGTTCTTCCAGGCCATCTACCTGGCCTTCCTGGGCGACCGCCAGGGGCCCAAGGTGGGCTGGTTCCTCTCCAGCCTGGAGAGGGACTTCGTGTGTCAGAGGCTGGGCGAGGCCGCCAGGGCTTAGACGGTCAAGATCTCAGATGCTCAATATCTACCTATCCGGCCCCCTCTTCTCCCGGGCGGAGATCGCCTGGGGCGCCCGGGTCAGGGCATTTTTGGAGGACCGTCTTGAAGAAGTCAGGGTATTCTGGCCTCATGAGATCGCCCCCTGCTCCGCCGATCTGCAGGAGATCTTCCAGGCCAACTTGAAGGCCTTGAATGAGGCGGATCTGATGGTGGCTATTCTGGACGGCTCTCAGGTGGACGACGGCACGGCCTGGGAGGTGGGCTTCTTCTTCAGCCAGGAAAAGAAGGTCCTGGGCCTGCGGACAGACCTGCGTCGGGCGGGAGAGATGGAGGGGGCCCGGGTGAATCTGATGATCGAATGCTCCTGCCATAGCATATCAGAGAGCCTGGAGGAGCTGCTGGACAGGATGCAGAGGCTCATATATTGATCTCGCCGGTATATGACGCCCCTCTTCTTCTGGCGGAGGGAGAAGAGAGAGTCCTGGTGGCGGCAGATCTTCATCTTGGCCTGGAGCATGAGCTGCAGCTCTGCGGCATATCCATTCCCAGCCAGACGGAGAAGATCCTTCACAGGCTGCTTGGATACATAGACCGGATAAAACCGGAACGGTTGGTGCTGCTGGGAGATGTCAAGCACAATGTTCCCCGCACCAGCTGGCAGGAAAAGAGGGAGATACCCCTATTTCTGAGCCGGCTGGCTGACAGGGTAGCGGTGGATGTGGTGCCGGGAAATCATGACAGCGATCTGGCGGATATGGCCCCCCTGGGGGTCCAGGTGCGCCCCTCCTCCGGATTTGTGCAGGATGGAGTGGGCTACTTCCACGGCCACACCTGGCCGGATGAAAAGGTCCTGCGCGCCAGCCTCCTGGTGGCGGGTCACCTGCATCCGGCAGTCAGCCTGCCCGACCCCCTGGCCCGCCCGGTCTCAAGACCGATCTGGGTTCGATCCCGTCTTCTCCCTGAGCAGACTTTGCACCACTATGGCTTGGAGACGGAAAATGAGATTATCATGATCCCCGCCTTCAATTTCCTCTGCGGGGGGCTGCCCATCAACCTGCCGGTGGAGGACATGCGCGGGCCGCTCTTATCACTGGTGGACTGGGAAGGGGCCCGTCTTTTTCTCCTGGACGGAACTGAGCTAGGCAGCCTGGCAGGCATAAAGGCGACTCAATGCGGCCAGGAGGCAAAGCCGGTCAGGTCGGGAAAGAAGATGGGTGATGGATAGATCTCGGATGAGTCTTGGGGCCTGTCCCTATCAGTAAGAGTTATTACCTTTCCCGCCGGATGCAGGTAGCACCGGAGGACGATAGAGAATTGAGCGAGAAAGATAGGCTTTTGGAGTTGCTTAAGGAGCTGGCCCTGGAGATCAGGCCGGTTGTCCTCTCCTCAGGCAAGAAGAGCGACTACTACATGGACTGCAAGCGGGTGACCCTGAGCCCGGAGGGAGCTTATCTTACCGGGAAGCTGATGCTGCAGATGATCCGGCCTGATGTCCGCGCCGTGGCCGGACTGACCCTGGGTGCCGATCCCATCGTCTCGGCCGTGTCTCTTCTCAGCTACCAGGACGGCCGCAATCTTCCCGGCCTGATTGTGAGAAAGGAGCCCAAGAAGCACGGCACCATGAGCTATGTAGAGGGGCCGGCCTTGCCCCAGGGGAGCGCGGTGGCGGTGGTGGAGGATGTGGTAACCTCAGGGGCATCGCTTCTGCGGGCTATGGAGCGCATTGAGGCAGCGGGCTACCGTCCGGTTCAGGCCCTGGCCATATTGGACAGGCAAGAGGGCGGAAGGGAGGCGATCAAGGATAGAGGATTCGATCTTCAGGCCCTCTTCGCCCGGCGGGACCTGGGCCTGGACCGGGAATAAAGATAAAAAAAAACCATTTTAAAATTTTAAAAGATTTTAAAAATTATTTATCAGCATCCTTTTGGCCTCTCAGCCGATTGGGCCAGCCGGGCCATCAAATCCTCCCGGCTGCTGCCCTGCGGGGGGCTCGCCAGTATGATTAACTCCGATTCCAGGAGGCAGTTCATCTTCCGTCGCTGTTCCGGGCGGCTCGCTGCCATAAGGATCTACAGGACCGGGATAAGGTGGAATGGGCTCGCCGCCTGGACCCGGAAATGAACCAGGATTCTCAGCCGCGGGATGAATCTGGTCCGGCGGGGAGACAGGTACCGGTTCTGTGGCCGTGAATGGAGAATCGTACATCAGGTTATACGGGTATCCGTCTTCCGAATACGATATCACTGAGGTTATCCAATAACTTCCACTTTGCTGGGCGGTAATGGGATAGCTCACCTGTTGGGTCTGCCCCGGATAAAGTTCCAGGCTCTGTCCGCCCATATTCGCGACCACACCAGGGGGAAGCCTGGGCGTGACTGTCGCCGGGATGGGGTTCTGGCCATTGTTGGTTAAAGATACGATCACATTTGCCATCTGGCCCACTTCAGCCGAGGATGGCATAAGACTCTGGTAGGCAGTAAGCCCGTTGCCTCCTGCTGCGGCACCGATTAAAAGAGCCCCTGTCACCAGGATAAGAGTAATGTGCACCAATCCCAAATGCTTCATCGCATCCCTATTGGTCTTTCAGGGAGATTTAAAGGTACCTGTCATACGAGATTGATATGAGGTCTATTCGATTCCAATGGGCTCATTTTCCTGATTTGTTGCCCTGTCCTTTGATCGGACATTCCCTGCCCTCTCTGGCCTTCCATACATAAAATACTTATTTGGCTCGGAGATATGAGTCTCTGATGGACGTCTCTTTCTCAGCCTGGCGGCATTCGCGAGAAGAGAGCTTACAGCTCAAGGGAGACAGCTTCTCCTTTCTCTTCGATAGGCGCTACACCAATAGGCTCAACAGGATGAGCCGGGTGTTCTTTGAGGCCTATGTTGCGGCCACCAAAGAGCTCGCTGCCCAGGAAGACCGGTTTCCGAGCCTCTCCGAGATCGATGCCAAGATGGAAAGCGGAGCTGTTTATGCCTTTAAAGACCGCCTGATGAAGAACACAGAATTCTTCGAGGAGGTCAAGATCTCCGGCGTCTCCTATCTGGTTCCTCGGGCGCTGAAGTTCGTGGATGCTGCCGGCATATATACCGATTTGATATTGAATTTCGAGGAAGGGACGGTGGTGCTTCCCACCCGAAGGAAGATTCCTCTTCCCCCGGATAGCCAGATTCCCGGCGGGGATGAAGAGACTGCCGGGGCCCAGGCCGCTCAGTCTGAAGAGATAGCCCCGCACGCTGCCCCGGAAGAGTCCTGGGAAGAGGAGGAAGAGGCAGAAGTTCCCTCCTATCCCAAGCATTTGCCGGAGACCTATGAGGAGATGGGCCCGGCCCCGGAAGGGGCGGAAGCGGCTGCATCCCCCCTACCGACCCAGACGCCGGCGGCAAGAGAGGAGAGAGCAGCCCTATATCCATCCAAAGAGCCGAACCGCGAGCCGAACCGGCCTGCCGGAGAGGAAAAGAAGAGCGGCTTGCCTATGAAAGCCATCGCTGTTCTGGGGGCGGCCATACTCCTGGCCTTGGCTGCCTTTTTCCTGTACTCGCCTCCCACAACACTGCCGGTGGAGACGACACTGGTGGCATACTCCGTCTATCTGTCCAATGCCAGCAATGAGAGCTATCTGGGACTGGACATAGCCAATCCCGAGGCCATGGCCAATGATATCGAGATCGCCCTCCCGCCGGATATAGACCAGAGCATAAGCGCCAGAGGCGGCGTTGTGACCATATCTCATGGAAATAATACTACGGTGCGGCTAAACTCCAGCAGCGACGCCAGCGTCAGGATATATCTGCAGGGCAACTGGACTGCCATTCCCTTGGGACTCAGCTTTGCTCCGGCAGAGGGATATGACACCAGCTTGCAGGTTCACGGCCAGGACTACGATATCACCCGCAAAAATGAGACCCTTATCCTGATGTTCAACCTGACCGGAGAAGGGATTAGCTTTGAGCAGAGCTACTCCAAAAAGCCCTAGCCTGGCCGCCATCGTCAAAAGAGAAGATGCCGAAGCGGCCTTAAAGAGGATAATCTGCCTTGGCCTTCTGGACAAGAGCCGGAAGGTTATAAAGATTGAGGACCGGGTGGAGATACCGGTTTTGGGGCAGCTGGGCGAGTTTGATATGGTGGTGCAGGACAGGCCCTCATTCTACCGCCAGCTGCCCGACTTATCCGCTGCTCTGCAGGACCAGATCCCCGAAAGTCTCCAGAGCCTC
>JADHEF010000293.1_pt1 | contig 59253 bp, 72 predicted proteins | sample 8952391 | NCBI WGS metagenome assembly JADHEF01 (sample SAMN16124439, study PRJNA663245) | bioreactor sludge metagenome | isolation source: sludge (nitrite) | place: India:Bengaluru | collected 2019-02-28 | reverse complement strand
GGCTGCTAGCTGAAACTGTCCAACTTATTGGGGGCAGTCCACCCTGTGGGAGCGGGCGTGCCCGCGAAAGGGCCTGTGAAACCAACCTCACGGCCCCGGAAGTTTGCTCCCCCCGCCCCGCTCTGCTAGTGTCGCGCCGTTCTGAATGCCTCCGAGACAGTCGCCATGGCCCGCAAAAAATCCTCCCTTGATTTCGAGCAATCCCTCGCAGACCTGCAAACACTGGTCGAGCGCCTGGAGAACGGCGAGTTGTCGCTGGAAGAGTCGCTGGCCGCTTTCGAGCAAGGCATCGCGCTGACCCGAGAATGCCAAGGTGCCCTGGCCCAGGCCGAGCAGAAGGTGCAAATTCTTTTGGAGCGTGACGGCGAGCTGGCTGCCCAGCCCTTCGACGCGGAGCCCGAAGCATGATCGGCAGCTACCAGGCCAGTTGCCAGAGGCGGGTGGATGCAGCCCTCGAACCGCTGTTCGTCGCCCCGACCAAAGAACTCGAACGCCTCTATGCCGCCATGCGCTACAGCGTGATGAACGGCGGCAAACGCGTGCGGCCACTGCTGGCCTACGCCGCGTGCGAAGCCCTGGGTGCCCCGGCCGAACAGGCCAACGGCGCGGCCTGTGCGGTGGAGCTGATCCATGCCTACTCGCTGGTGCATGACGACCTGCCTGCCATGGATGACGACGACCTGCGCCGGGGCCAGCCCACCACGCACAAGGCCTTCGACGAAGCCTGCGCCATCCTGGCCGGTGACGGGTTGCAGAGCCTGGCGTTCAGCGCCCTGCTCGATCCGCACCTCAGCCCGCAGGCCGACAGCGTCCGCCTGGCCATGGTCCAGGCCCTGGCCACGGCCGCCGGCCCAGCCGGCATGGTGGGCGGGCAGGCCATCGACCTTGGCTCGGTCGGGCTGAAGCTCGACCAGCGGGCACTGGCATTCATGCACAGGCACAAGACCGGCGCCCTGATCGAAGCCAGCGTGCGCCTGGGTGCACTGGCCAGCGCCCGCGCCGGCCAGCAGCAACTGGACGCCCTGCAAACTTATGCACAGGCCATTGGCCTGGCATTCCAGGTTCAGGACGACATCCTCGACGTGGAAGGCGACACCGCCACCCTGGGTAAACGCCAAGGGGCAGACATCGCCCGTGACAAACCGACCTACCCGGCCCTGCTGGGCCTGGACGCGGCCAAGGCCTATGCGATCGAACTGCGCGACCAAGCGCTGGTCGCACTGGAAGGGTTCGGCGAAAAAGCCGGGCCGCTGCGGGCACTGGCGCGCTATATCGTCGAGCGCCGCAACTAAGCACGGATACCCGCGCCATTGGGGTGTCACAAGCAGTGGTCGAATGGGCACTTTTCCCACAATGGGGTAAACTGCCGCGTCTTCACACACCTATAACGACTCGCCTGATGCCCACGACGTTTCAAGAGATTCCCCGCGAACGCCCGGTCACGCCGTTGCTCGACCGCGCTGACACGCCTGCCGGCCTGCGCCGGCTGGCCGAAGCCGACCTGGAGACCCTGGCCGACGAGTTGCGCCAGGAGCTGCTGTATACCGTGGGGCAGACCGGTGGGCATTTTGGTGCCGGCCTGGGCGTGATCGAACTGACCATCGCCCTGCACTACGTGTTCGATACCCCGGACGACCGGCTGGTGTGGGACGTGGGCCACCAGGCCTACCCGCACAAGATTCTGACCGGGCGCCGTAACCGCATGCTCAGCCTGCGCCAGAAGGACGGTATCGCCGCCTTCCCGCGCCGCAGCGAAAGCGAGTACGACACCTTTGGCGTGGGCCACTCCAGTACCTCGATCAGCGCAGCGCTAGGCATGGCCATTGCCGCCCGCCTGCAGAACAGCGCGCGCAAGTCGATCGCCGTGATCGGTGATGGCGCCCTTACCGCCGGCATGGCCTTCGAGGCGTTGAACCACGCCCAGGAAGTCAATGCCGACATGCTGGTGATCCTCAACGACAACGACATGTCGATTTCGCGCAATGTCGGCGGCCTGTCCAACTACCTGGCCAAGATCCTGTCCAGCCGCACCTACGCCAGCATGCGCGAAGGCAGCAAGAAAGTGCTGTCGCGCCTGCCCGGTGCCTGGGAAATCGCCCGGCGCACCGAAGAGTACGCCAAGGGCATGCTGGTGCCGGGCACACTGTTCGAAGAGCTGGGCTGGAACTACATCGGCCCGATCGACGGCCATGACCTGCCGACCATGATCGCCACCTTGCGCAACATGCGTGACCTGAAGGGCCCGCAGTTCCTGCACGTGGTGACCAAGAAGGGCAAGGGCTTCGCCCCCGCCGAACTCGACCCTATCGGCTACCACGCCATCACCAAGCTGGAGCCCGCCGACAAGCCTGTCGCGCCGAAGAAGCCCAGCGGGCCGAAATACTCCGCGGTGTTCGGCCAGTGGCTGTGCGACATGGCCGCTGCCGACAACCGCCTGGTGGGCATCACCCCGGCGATGAAAGAAGGCTCCGACCTGGTCGATTTCAGCGAGCGCTACCCGCAACGCTACTTCGATGTGGCGATCGCCGAGCAGCACGCCGTCACCCTGGCCGCCGGCATGGCCTGCGAGGGCAGCAAGCCCGTGGTGGCGATCTACTCCACCTTCCTGCAGCGCGCCTACGACCAGCTCATCCACGATGTGGCGGTGCAGAACCTCGATGTGCTGTTCGCCATCGACCGCGCCGGGCTGGTGGGCGAAGACGGGCCGACCCATGCGGGTAGCTACGACCTGTCTTACCTGCGCTGCATCCCGGGCATGCTGGTGATGACCCCCAGCGACGAGAACGAGCTGCGCAAGATGCTCAGCACCGGCCACCTGTACAACGGCCCGGCTGCCGTGCGCTACCCCCGCGGCACCGGCCCGAACGCGCCGATCAGCGGCGATCTAGAGCCGCTGCAAATCGGCAAGGGCGTGGTCCGCCGCCAAGGCCAGACAGTCGCCCTGCTGGTGTTCGGCGTGCAGTTGGCAGAGGCCATGCAGGTTGCCGAGCAGATCAATGCCACCGTGGTCGACATGCGCTTCGTCAAACCTCTGGACGAAGCCCTGGTGCTGGAACTGGCTGGCAGCCATGAGCTGCTGGTCACCGTCGAAGAGAACGCCATCATGGGTGGCGCTGGCGCTGCGGTAGGCGAGTTCCTGGCCAGCCAGGCCGTGGTCAAGCCGCTGCTGCACCTGGGCCTGCCTGATATCTACGTCGAACATGCCAAGCCGGCGCAGATGCTGGCCGAGTGCGGGCTGGATGCGGCCGGGATTGAGGCTTCGGTGAAAGCCCGCATGGCCAAGCTCGGCTTGTAATCCCCGGGGCCGCCTTGCGGCCCTTTCGCGACACAAGGCCGCTCCTACAGAGACCGCGCCGCTCTACCGGTTTGTGCAATACCGGTAGGAGCAGCCTTGTGTCGCGATCGAGGGCGCAGCCCTCGCAAAATGGTACTGCTTATGAAGAAATCTGCCTGTGCCGCGCTACTCTGCGCCCCCACATTGTTAATCGCCGCCGAACGCGATGACGCGCTGAAGCTCCCCGACGTGCTGATCAGCGCCAGCCGCCAAGTCGAGTCGCGCACCGCCACCAGCGCCGCCAACACGGTCTTCACCCGCGCCGACATCGACCGCCTGCAACCCACCAGCGTCACCGACCTGCTAAGCCGCGTACCCGGCGTGCAAGTGGCCCCCACTGGCGGCCGTGGCAGCCTCCCGGGCATCTTCATACGCGGTACCAAGGCGGCGCAAAGCCTGGTACTGGTGGATGGCGTACGCATTGCCAACGCCACTTCGGGCGACAGCGGCCTGCAGTTCCTCGACGTTGACCAGATCGAACGGGTGGAAGTGCTGCGTGGCTCGCGCTCGGCGGTGTACGGCAGCGATGCCATCGGCGGGGTGATCCAGATCTTCACCCGCCGCAGCAACACGCCCGGCCTGCAGCCGCGGCTGCGCATCGCGGCAGGCAGCCACCAGACCGTCCAGCGTAGCCTGGGGCTTTCCGGCGGCAACGACGCGACCCACTTCAACCTCGGTGCCAGCCTGGATGAAACAGCCGGCATCGACTCGACTGGCCCATCCTTCGCCAGTGACGGCGACCATGATGCCTACCGTAACCAGTCCTTCAACCTGAGCCTGAGCCACACCTTCAGCGAGCGCTTCGAGGCCGGGGTCAACCTGCTCGACAGCCGTGGCCGCAGTGAATACGACAACCCGTTCGGGGGGTTCGACCCGGTAACCTTCGAGAGCTTCGGCCAGAAGCCCTACACGGACTTCAGCGTCAGCAGCCTGGGCAGCTATTTCGCTGCGCAGCTCAACGATGCCTGGCGCTCGCGCCTGGAACTGGCCCACAGCGAGAACCGCGACGACAAGCGTGACAAGCTGAGCGCCGAGCGCTTCGTGTTCAACACCTACCGCGATCAGCTGACCTGGCAGAACGACCTCGCCCTGGGCGAACAAAACACATTGCTGATCGGTGGGGACTGGTATGAAGACCGTGTCCATGCCAGTACCGACTTCACCGAAGACAGCCGCTGGAACCGGGCGGTATTTGCCCAGCACCGCTACCAGGGCGAGCAGTTTTCCACCGAGCTGGGCGTGCGCCACGACCGCAACCAGCAGTTTGGCGGCCAGACCACCTGGAGTGGCAGCCTGACCGTGCCGCTGAACGCGGATAACGATGTGCTGCTGTCCTACAGCGAAGGCTTCCGCGCACCGACGTTCAACGACCTGTATTACCCGCAATACAGCAACCCGAACCTGGACCCAGAGCACTCGAAAAGCTATGAGCTGCAGTGGCGCAGCCAGCTGGCGACCACCACCCGCCTGGAGACCTCGCTGTACCGGACCGACCTGCGCGACGCCATCGTATTTGGCCAGGACTCGATCCCGCGCAACGTCGCCTCGGCACGCATCAACGGCCTGGAAATGGCCCTGTCCCAGCAGTGGGCGAGTTGGCACGCCCAGTTGGGCATGGCACTGATCGACCCACGTGACCGCGACACTGGCCACACCCTGGCCCGCCGCGCCCGGCGCACGTTGAGCCTGGACCTGGACCGCGACTTCGGGCGTTTCAGCGCGGGCGCCAGTTGGCAGGCCGTCAGCAGCAGCTATGACGATGAGGCCAACCGTAACCGCATCGGTGGCCACAGCTTGCTGGGCCTGCGTGGCAGTTGGGCTGCCAGCGACGAAGTGAAACTGGAAGCCAAACTGGATAACGTGCTGGACCGCCGCTATAGCCGCGCCCTGTACAGCTACGAAGGGGCCTACTACCCGTACCGCGAAGAAGGCCGCACGGTGCTGTTCAGCGTGACGTGGACGCCGGGGCTTTAGCGGCCAGCAACGCACACAAGCGGGCGGTGGCTTCAATCATTTGCCCGCTCGGGCGCTCCAGGCCTTTGTCGGGTACCACCAGCAAACCGGCGTGGGCAACGGCGCGCAACTGCGGCCAGGCCAGCCAGCCGGTCAACTGCGCCTGGTCACTGGCCAGGATGACCTGGGGGTTGCGTAGCAACACCGACTCCACACTCACCTGCGGCGCCGGTTGGCTGAGGTCGGCAAACACATTGCGCGCCCCGCATACGGCCAATGCGTCGCTCACCACCTGGCGGCCACCAAGGGTGTACAAAGGCCGATCCCACACCTGGTAGAACACCTGCAAGGGCTCGTCACGTCGGTACTGCTGGCGCAGTTGCCGCAACCGCTCGCGCAGGGCCCGGGCATACTGCTGCCCTTGCTCGGCACGGCCGACGCGCTCGCCAATCGCGGCGATCTGCTCGATGAGCTGGTCCAGGTCATGGGGTTCGGCGCTGAAGGTCGTGATACCCAGGCGTTTGAGCTGCTCGCGTTGCGCCGGCGGCACGCTGCCTGGCCACAGCAGCAACAGGTCGGGGCGCAGGCTCAGCAGGCGCTCCATGTTCAGCTGGCCTTGGCGGCCTACCGAGGGTAAATCGCGCAACGCATTTGGTCGTTCGCCCCCATCAAGCACACCCACCAGCAGGTCATCGGCCTGCAGTTCGAGCATGATTTCCGTCATCGAAGGCGCCAGGCTGACCACTCGCAAGGGTTCGCCAGCCAGCGCGGCACAGGCGAACAGTGCCAGCAGGCCAGGCAGTAGGCGCATCAGCCGAGCTGTCGTGGAATGCGGTAGAGGGACAACACCACCACGGTGGATATCGCCAACAGGATCTGCGGTACCGCTTCAAGACCGACCCCTACAGACAGCGCTGCGACCCAGGCCGGGAAGCAGGCGTACAACATGGCCAGGCGCCGTACCCGTGCCAGCTCGATCCACGCGGCAGGCTCTTCAGCAGTACCCAGGGCTTTCGAGGTGGCGATGAGTGCATGCTTGTAGGCACCGAAACGTGGCAGGCTGAGGAACATGGTGGCCGCGCCGGCAATGAACAACGGCATGGCCAGAATCGGCACCAGCGCCTCACCGCCGCCAAAAGCCCAGCTCATGACCGGCAGCGGCAGCAGGCCCACCGCCAGGTACTGCCACCAGGCCAGCGCCAGCCGCCGCTTGACCTGGGCGCGGGTCACGCCTGGGGCACCTCGCCCTGGTGTTCGTTGCCCAGCATGTGGCCAAGCTTGCCGGCCTTGGTTGCCAGGTAGTAGCGGTTGTGCGGGTTATGCCCGGTATGCAGCGGTACTCGCTCGGCAACCACGATGCTCATGTCGGTCAGGGCTTTGACCTTGCGTGGGTTGTTGGTCATCAGCCGCAGCGCCTTCACGCCCAGGTGTTCGAGCATGGGCAGGCACATGGCGTAGTCACGCTGGTCGGCGGCAAAACCCAGGCGCTCGTTGGCTTCCACGGTGTCCGCCCCGCCGTCCTGCAGCTCGTAGGCACGAATCTTGTTCAGCAGGCCAATGCCACGGCCTTCCTGGCGCAGGTACAGCAATACGCCGCGGCCCTCGCGGGCGATTGCCTGCAGTGCGGCCTCCAGCTGCGAGCCGCAGTCGCAGCGCTGGCTGAACAGGGCATCGCCGGTCAGGCATTCGGAATGCAGGCGCCCCAGCACCGGCTGACCATCCGCGATGTCACCCAGGCTGAGCACCACATGCTCCCGGCCGGTGGCTTCATCAAGAAAGCCATGCATGGTGAAGGTCGCGAAGGGCGTCGGGAGTTTAGAGGCGGCAACAAAGACGACGGGCACGTTGTGCTCCTGGAAAAAGTGGGACATATCTCGTGAGCCGATTGTATCAGCAGGTTGCACACTATGGGCTGGCTGAATACCGCGGGGTAAGATCGAAAAGTTCGATACTTAGGCCAGGCAGGCCCGGCCTCAGTGCGGTTTGCTATCCGCAGTGAACGGATACGGTTGCCGCCAGTGCTCGAAAATCGGCTTCAGCTCGCCACTGCGTACCAGCTCGGCCATGCGCTTGTCGAACAGGTCGCGCAGGGCCTTGGCCTGGTCGTTGCGGGCAAAGGCCAGGTATAGCGGCAGCTCGGCCACGTGGGTGCGGCGAAAGCGTTCGGGCTGCGATGACTGGTTCAGTACGTAATCGACTTCAGTCTGGGAATCGATGTAGAAGTCCACACGGTCATGCTCCAGCATCGGCAGAATGCCTTCGCGGCGCTGGATTTCACGGAACTCATGCACATCGGGCAAGTAGCTGCCGTAGTCGTAGCCACGTACCCAGGCCAAGCGGTACTTGCCCACATTCTGCGACGTGGGCACAGGCTTGCTGGCCAGCCCCAGCGCATAGATATGATCCATATCGAAGTGCCAGCGCGGGTACAGGTTGTCGTCGTTCTCTTCCTTGTAGGAGCCGACCCAGGCATCCGCCTCGCCACGTTTCACCAGCCCGACCGCGCGGCTGTAGGGTGCGCTTTGGGTCACCACCTTGACCCCGGCCGGCTCGAACACCTTGCGCAGAACGTCCCAGGCAACGCCGGTACCGTCAGCATTGGTGTAGTCGATCCACTCCTCGCTGACCAGCTGGATCTGCTTTGGCAGGCCTTCGGCAGCCACCGCCCACGGGGCGACACTCAGCAGCATCGCCAGCAGCACAACCCTCATGGCCATTCACGCGCTCCCTGTTTCAGGCAACCGCCCATACCAGAACCTGCATGCCCAGCCAGGCGAACACACCGGCCAGGATATCGTCGAGCATGATGCCGACGCCCCCGTGCACATGGCGGTCGATCCAGCGGATGGGCCACGGCTTGAGGATGTCGAAGAAACGGAACATCAGGAACCCTGCCAGCAGCCACTGCCAGCCTTCCGGCACCAGCCAGAGGGTGATCCACATGCCAACGATTTCATCCCAGACAATGCCTTCATGATCGTGCACACGCAAGTCATTGGCGACCTTGCCGCACAGCCAGATGCCGAACAGCATGCTGATGCCCAGCAACAGCCAGTAGCCCCAGTCGGGCAGCATCTGCCACAGGGGGATGAACGGTATGGCCACCAGCGAGCCCCAGGTACCCGGTGCCTTGGGCAAGGTGCCGGAACCAAAGCCGAACGCGATGAAGTGCCATGGGTTGCGCCAGACCGAAGGCGGAACGAACTCCGCAGGCACCTGGTTGGGGTGATCGGTCACGGTGTCTCCCTAAAGTGTTGATAGCCCCGCTGGGCGGGGGTGATGTCCTGGCCCTGTGCGTCGCGCAGGGTCACACCGCGACCTTGCAGCACACGACCAATGGTGTGTACCTCGATGAAGCCAAGCTCGGCCAGGGGCGGCAGTGCTGCAGGCGGCAAGGTGAAGGCCAGTACGTAATCATCGCCACCGGTGAGTGCTGCCTGCAGTGCCGCCTCGTGGCCGAGGAATGCCTGCAAGGCAGGAGACACTGGCACCTGGGCCAGGTTCACCTCAAGTGCCACCCCGGACGCCTTGGCGATATGCCCGCAATCGGCTAGCAGGCCATCGGAGACGTCGAGCGCCGCCGTGGCCCTGCCCCGCAGCCATGTACCCAGGGTGAGCTGCGGCATCGGCGACCAGTAATGGGCCAGCAGCGGCTCGGCAAGCTCGGCGGGCGCCTGGCGCTCGCCCAGTACCAGCGGCAAGGCACCGGCGGCCTTGCCCAGGGTGCCGCCAACACACAGCAAGTCGCCTGGCCGCGCACCGCTGCGGCGCAACGCCTGGCCAGCCGGCACCCGGCCGAACACGGTCACTGTGATGCTCAATGGGCCACGGGTGGTGTCGCCGCCGATCAGGCTCATGCGGCAGCGGTGCGCCATGCGGCTCAGGCCGTTGGCGTAGGCTGCAAGCCAGTCCGGGCCAACGCTTGGCAGGGTCAGGGCAAGGGTGAAGCCGATCGGGGTGGCGCCCATGGCGGCCAGGTCACTGGCCGCCACGGCCAGCGACCGCTGGCCCAGCAGTTGCGGGTCGCACACGGCAGGGAAATGCACCCCGGCCACCAGCGTGTCGGTCGACACCGCCAATTGTTCACCGGGGGGAAGGTCGAGCAAGGCGCAATCGTCGCCGATCCCCAGGGCCACGCCTTCGCCGCCTTGCGCACAGGGCGCGGCGGCGAAGTAATGGTTGATCAGCTCGAATTCACCCATGGCCAGGCAGCGCCGGGATCAGCGCTTGTTCGCCTTGACTTCTGCTTCACGCAGGGACGGGGCAAGCTTGTCGAGCACACCGTTGACGAACTTGTGACCGTCGGTAGCACCGAAGACCTTGGCCAGCTCCACGCCTTCGTTGATGACCACACGGTACGGTACGTCGATGCGCTTGATCAGCTCCCAGGTGGACAGGCGCAGCACGGCCAGTTCCACAGGGTCGAGCTCGTCCAGGGCAATGGTCATGCACGGGGCCAGCGCTTTGTCGATTTCGTCCTTGATTGCCGGGACCCCATGCAGGATCTCGCGGAAGTAGGCACCGTCGACATCGGTGAAATCGTTATCCACCCGGAACTGCGCTTCGATCTCGTTCAGCGAATGCTGGGCCATGTGCCATTGATAGAGGGCCTGGGTCGCAAGCTTGCGGGCTTCGCGACGCTTGGCGCTCTTGGAGGGCTTGCCGGCATCCGCAGGTTTTGGATCGCGCGGGTTGAAACGATCGCTTTCGTCGCTAATCACTTGGCCTCCAACTGCGCCAGCAGGCTGACCATTTCCAGAGCGGACAGGGCAGCTTCAGCACCTTTGTTGCCAGCCTTGGTGCCGGAACGCTCGATGGCCTGCTCGATGGAATCGACGGTCAGTACGCCGAAGGCCACCGGAACACCGAACTCCATGGACACCTGGGCCAGGCCCTTGGTGCATTCGCCCGCCACGTATTCGAAGTGCGGGGTACCGCCACGGATCACGGCGCCCAGGGCGATGATCGCGTCGTAGGCGCCTTGCTGGGCGACCTTCTGTGCCACCAGCGGAATTTCGAATGCACCCGGGGCACGGATGATGGTGATGTCGCTTTCGCTGACACCGTGGCGAACCAGGGCGTCAACGGCACCGCTTACCAGGCTTTCGACAACGAAGCTGTTGAAGCGGCCAACCACCAAAGCATAGCGACCTTTGGGGGCGATGAAGGTACCTTCGATGGTCTTCAGGGTCATTCCGATATTCTCATATTCAAGAGCGAGGCCGCTTGCAAGCGGCCTCGACAGGGGTCTGGACTCGAGCTGGGGGCGTCATTGCCGCCTCAAGTCACTCGGAGGGCACGTATTCTACAACTTCCAGATCGAATCCGGATATCGCGTTGAACTTCATTGGCGAACTCATCAGGCGCATCTTGCGCACCCCGAGGTCGCGCAGGATCTGCGAGCCAGCACCCACGGTGCTGTAGGTGGTCGGTGCCTTGGCCGGTAGGTCGCCGGCGCTTTCGCGGATGTGCGCCAACAGCACGTCGCCGTCCAGCGGGTGGCCCAGCAGCAGGACCACGCCGCTGCCGGCTTCGGCCACGGCCGCCATGGCCGCACGCAGGCTCCAGCGGCCCGGTTGCTTGACCAGCAGCAGGTCGCGCAGCGGGTCCATGTTGTGTACCCGCACCAGGGTCGGCTCTTCAGCGCAGATCTTGCCCAGGGTCAGGGCCATGTGCACGTCGCCCTCCACCGCATCGCGGTAGGTGACCAGGTTGAACTCACCCAGCTCGCTCTCTACCGGTTGCTCGGACACCCGTTGCACGGTGCGCTCGTGAATCATGCGGTAGTGGATCAGGTCGGCGATGGTGCCGATCTTCAGGCCATGCTCGGCAGCAAAGACTTCCAGCTCGGCGCGGCGCGACATGGTGCCGTCGTCGTTCATCACTTCGCAGATCACGCCGCTTGGCTCGAAACCGGCCATGCGCGCCAGGTCGCAGGCCGCTTCGGTGTGGCCGGCACGCGCCAGGGTGCCGCCAGGCTGGGCCATCAGCGGGAAGATGTGGCCAGGGCTGACGATGTCTTCGGCCCTGGCGTCCCGGGCAGCAGCGGCTTGCACGGTGCGCGCGCGGTCGGCGGCGGAGATGCCGGTGGTGACGCCTTCGGCGGCTTCGATCGACACGGTGAACTTGGTGCCGAAGCCCGAGCCGTTGCGCGGCGCCATCAATGGCAGCTTCAGCGTTTCGCAACGCTCACGGGTCATCGGCATGCAGATCAAGCCACGGGCATGCTTGGCCATGAAGTTGATGTGTTCGGGCTGGCAGCACTCGGCGGCCATGATGATGTCGCCTTCGTTCTCGCGGTCTTCGTCATCCATGAGGATGACCATTTTACCCTGGCGGATGTCTTCGACCAGTTCTTCGATGCTGTTGAGCGCCACGCGGCACCCCCTTCTCAATCAGGATTTCAAGAAGCCGTTGGCGGCCAGGAAGCTTTCGGTAATGCCACTGCCCTTGCTCGGTTCGGCGGCCTTGTCACCCAGCAGCAAGCGCTCCAGGTAACGGGCCAGCAGATCGACCTCAAGGTTCACCCGACGCCCTGCGCGGTAGTCGGCCATGATGGTTTCGGACAGGGTGTGCGGGACAATGGTCAGCTCGAACTCGGCGCCATTGACTTCGTTGACCGTCAGGCTGGTGCCGTCGACGGTGATCGAGCCCTTGTGGGCGATGTACTTGGCCAGCTCCTTCGGTGCGCGTACGCGGAACTGGATGGCGCGGGCGTTATCGCTGCGCGAGATGATTTCACCCACCCCGTCGACATGGCCGCTGACCAGGTGCCCGCCAAGGCGGGTGGTAGGGGTCAGGGCTTTTTCCAGGTTGACCTTGCTGCCGCTCTTGAGGTCGATGAAGGCAGTGCGCTTGAGGGTTTCGACGCTGACGTCGGCCCAGAAGCCGTCACCAGGCAGTTCCACGGCGGTCAGGCACACGCCGTTGACGGCGATGCTGTCGCCCAGCTTGACGTCACCCAGGTCCAGCTTGCCGGTTTCGACGTAGACGCGAACGTCGCCGCCCTTGGGGGTCAGGCTGCGGATGCTGCCAATGGATTCGATGATGCCGGTGAACATGGGGTCTTCCTCAAAACGGTTTGCACGGGGCAAGCCCGGCATTATACGCCGGGCGCCGGCAGGGGCACGGCTGTGACCCGCCAGTCATCGCCCACTGCGCGCATTTCGGTAATTTTCAGCCGCGGTGCTTCGCTCATCCGCTCCATTGGCCAGTCCAGCAATGGGCGGGCATGGGAGCCGAGGAAGGTACCAGCGACGAACAACTGGTACTCGTCCACCAGGCCAAGGCGGGCAAAGGCACCGACCAGGCTGGCACCGGCTTCCAGCAGCACTTCGTTGACGCCACGCGCGCCCAGGGCATGCAGCAGCGCCGCCAGGTCGACCTGGCCATTGTCACCCGGCAGGCAGAGCAGTTCGTGGCCGGCAGCGGCATAACCGGGGTCATCTGCGACAGCTGTTACCACCAGGGCCGGCCCGGCCTGGAAGAATGGCGCATCCAGCGGCAGGCGCAGGCGGCCATCGACCAACACGCGCAGTGGTGGGCGGCTGAGGGCCAGGGCGGTGGTTTCGGCATCCAGGCCCAACTCGCTGCCCCGTACGGTCATGCGCGCGTTGTCGGCCAGCACGCTGGCGGCGCTGGTCAGCACCACGCTGGAGCGGGCGCGCAGGCGCTGCACGGCCGAGCGCGCGGCCGGGCCGGTGATCCACTGGCTTTCACCACTGGCCATGGCGGTACGGCCGTCAAGGCTCATGGCCAGCTTGGCGCGCACGTACGGCACGCCATGCTCCATGCGCTTGAGAAAGCCCGGGTTCAGGGCGCGGGCCTCGGCCTCGAGCACACCACTGGCTACTTCGATGCCGGCCTCGGCCAGGCGCCGCAGCCCCCGCCCTGCCACTTGCGGGTTAGGGTCCTGCATGGCCGCTACCACCCGGGCCACACCCGCCTTGACCAGCGCTTCGGCGCACGGGGGCGTGCGGCCATGGTGGCTGCAAGGCTCCAGGGTGACATAGGCACACGCGCCACGGGCGCGTTCCCCGGCCTGGCGCAGGGCATGCACTTCGGCATGGGGCTCACCGGCGCGCACGTGCCAGCCCTCCCCGACCACTTCGCCGTCGCGCACGATCACGCAGCCTACGCGGGGGTTCGGGTGGGTGGTGAACAGGCCTTTGCGCGCCAGCTCCAGCGCACGCGCCATGTAGTGGGCGTCAAGAATCGCGGCTTGGCTGGGCATGTTCACTCTTTGGCCGGCTCGCGGGCCAGGCGGTCGATTTCTTCACGGAACTCGTCGAGGTCCTGGAAGCGCCGGTACACCGAGGCAAAGCGGATGTAGGCCACCTCATCGAGCTTGCGCAGCTCGGCCATGACCATTTCACCCACCACCAGCGACTTGACTTCGCGCTCGCCAGTGGCACGCAGGCGGCTCTTGATGTGCGCCAGCGCCGCTTCCAGGCGCTCGACGCTGACCGGGCGTTTTTCCAGGGCCCGCTGCATGCCGGCACGCAGCTTGTCTTCGTCGAAAGGCTGGCGCGTGCCGTCTTGCTTGATCAGCCGGGGCAGCACCAGCTCGGCGGTTTCGAAGGTGGTGAAGCGCTCGCCACAGGCCACGCATTCGCGGCGGCGGCGCACCTGCTCGCCCTCGGCGACGAGGCGAGAGTCGATGACCTTGGTGTCGTTGGCACCGCAAAAGGGACAGTGCATGGTGGCAGGCAACAAAAAAAGGGAGGGCCATGGTAGCGCATTGCACTGGCAAGACAAGCCAAAGGGGTTAACATCCATGGGAAATCTGCCCGTTAAGGACTCCTCCATGCACTACCGAGCGCTCGTCGTGCTGTGCTGCGCCGCCCTGCTCGCCGCCTGCGGCAGCGACAGGCCGAAGACCGATACCTCCGTTGCGCCGGCACCGGCCCACGTGGCCAAAACCGCCGAAGCGCCCGGCCCGCTTCCGGCCTACCAGCGCGAGTTGAGCGGCACTTTGCTGGAAATCCCGGCCGGCGCCGACGTGGAACTGGCGTTGCTGGTGATCGACGAACGCGACCGCCCGCAACGCCTGCTGGCCAGCAGCAACCTGACCGCTACCGGCCAGGCCCTGCCCTACCAACTGCGCTTCAACCCCGAAGCCTTCCCGGCCGGCGCACGCGTGGAATTGCGTGGCCGCGCCAGCCGCTCCGGCCAGCTGATCATGCACCTGCCGCCGCTGCGCATCACCCAGGCGCAGACCCAGGCCACCGGGCCGCTACGTTTCGAGAAGGCGCCCTGAGTGGCACCGCTCGCCCTGCAGCAGGCACTCAGCGGCCTGATCGGTGAAGCGCGGCTGGTCGTCAGCGAACTGCCCGGCTGCGCCTTGAAACTGTGGCTGATCGACGACCAGAACATGGACCGCGCCTTCAGCAGCGACGAAACCCGGCGCATTCTGGAAGACCCGCCCTACTGGAGCTTCTGCTGGGCCAGTGGCCTGGCCATGGCCCGTTACCTGGCCGAGCGCCCGGAATGGGTGGCCGGCAAGCGGGTGCTGGACTTTGGCGCCGGGTCCGGCATTGCCGGCATCGCTGCCGCCCGCGCGGGTGCCCGGGAGGTGGTGGCCTGCGACCTGGACCCACTGGCCCTGCAAGCCTGCCGCGCGAATGCCGCACTGAACGGTGTGCAACTGGGCTACAGCGACGACTTCTTCGCCGAGGACGACCGCTTCGACCTGATCCTGGTCGCCGACGTGCTGTACGACCGTGCCAACCTGCCGCTTCTGGATACTTTTCTTGGCCGTGGTCGCCAGGCCTTGGTGGCCGACTCGCGGGTACGCGACTTCAGCCACCCGCTCTACCAGCAGCTGGGGGTGCTTGAAGCGCTGACCCTGCCCGACCTGGCCGAGCCGCACGAATTCCGCCGGGTCAGCCTGTACCACGCCAGCCGCGACACCTTATAGTGGTGGTATTCACGAGTTTGCGAGAAGCGCAATGAGCCAAGACACGCCTTACATTTTCGACGCTACCGATGCCACCTTCCAGCAGCTGGTGATCGAGAACTCCTTCCACAAACCGGTGCTGGTGGATTTCTGGGCCGAGTGGTGTGCGCCATGCAAGGCACTGATGCCCTTGCTGGCGAAGATCGCCGAGGGCTACCAGGGCGAACTGCTGCTGGCCAAGATCAACTGCGACGTGGAACAACAGGTGGTCGCCCAGTTCGGCATTCGCAGCCTGCCGACCGTTGTGCTGTTCAAGGACGGCCAGCCGGTGGACGGCTTTGCCGGTGCCCAGCCGGAATCGGCGATCCGCGCCATGCTCGAGCCGCACGTGCAAATGCCTGCCGCACCGCAGGCATCGCCGCTGGAGCAGGCCAAGGCGCTGTTCGCCGAAAGCCGTTTCGCCGAAGCAGAAGCGCTGTTGCAGGCCCTGCTGGGTGAAGACAACAGCAATGCCGAGGCACTGATCCTGTACGCCCGTTGCCTGGCCGAACGTGGCGAACTGGGGGAAGCGCAGGTGGTACTGGACGCGGTCAAGAGCGATGAGCACAAGGCCGCACTGGCCGGCGCCAAGGCCCAACTGACCTTCCTGCGCCAAGCGGCCAGCCTGCCGGAAGTGGCGGAGCTGAAAAGCCGCCTGGCCCAGAACCCGCAAGATGATGAGGCGGCTTACCAGTTGAGCATTCAACAACTGGCGCGCCAGCAGTATGAAGCGGCGCTGGATGGGCTGCTGAAGCTGTTCCAGCGTAACCGTGCTTATGAGAACGGTCTACCGCAGAAAGCCATGCTGCAGGTCTTCGAGTTGCTGGGTGCTGACCACCCGCTGGTCGGGGTTTACCGTCGCAAGCTGTCGGCGGCGCTGTTCTAGCCCAAAAGCATTGCGAGGGCTTCGCCCTCGTTCGCGGGCACGCCCGCTCCCACAGGATACCCACCGAACTCGAGACTGGTGCAATACCTGTGGGAGCGGGCATGCCCGCGAAGAGGCCAGCACAGGCAATACAGGCTTATCCCACCCAGTGATAAACCGGCGCGTCCACGCCGCTTTTCACCTTCACATCACTGCTGTGCCGCAAGCGCACCAGCAATCGCTTGCCCGCCGCCGTGCTCCCCGCCAACCCTTCCAGCCGGTCCAGCAACTGCGGCCCGCTCATTTGCCCGGCAAGGCGCAATACATCACACGCTGCTACCCATTGCCCGTCATCCTGGCGCGGCGCCGCCACGGTTTGTGTTGCTGCGGCCTGCGCTACCACCGGTACATCAATCTGCCGCCCGAACTGCGCCCACTCTTCAGGCTCAAGCTCGATGGTCAGGTCCACCGGCCATTCCCCAATCTGTCCACGAATTCTCACGATGCATTCCTTGAGCAAGGTCGATGGCCCATGCTACCGCAAGATGAAACCTGCACCATGCGGACTGGCAGGACGCAGAAAAGTTGTTATAACATAACCCAATCACCCAGCCCGCCCCGGAGCCTCCCATGCGTCGCCTGTTGCTCGCCCTGCCCTTCGCTTTGCTGCCACTGGCCGTGGCCCATGCCCACGAAGACCATGACCATGACCATGATCACGACCACGCCCATAGCACCTTGGGCGCGCATGAACACGGCGTGGCCAAGCTCAATGTCGTGCTCGAAGGCAACACTCTGGAACTGGAGCTGGACAGCCCCGCCATGAACCTGGTTGGTTTCGAGCACGCTGCCAGCAGCGACGCCGACAAGGCCAAGGTTGCCGCGGTGCGCCAGCAGCTGGAACAACCGTTGAAGCTGTTCGGCCTGGCCTCGGCAGCCGGCTGCAAGGAAGACCAGCAAGCGCTGGAAAGCCCGTTGTTCGGTGACGCCGCCAAAGCGGACGACGACGGTGACGAGCATGAGAAGGGCCACATGCACAGCGATATCAATGCCCACTACCAGCTGACATGCGCCACCCCGGAGAAACTCACCCAGCTGGACCTGGCCCCCCTGTACAAAGCCTTCCCGGCCACGCAAAAAATCAACGTGCAGCTAATCGGCCCCAACGGCCAGAAAGGCGTTGAAACCTCGCCCGCCAAGGCCATGGTCGCGTTCTGAGATGAATCAGGCACTGATTGACCTGCAGGACCTGGTGTTCGCCTGGCCCGGCCAGGCGCCGCTGCTGGACATCCCGGCGTTTCGCCTGCAAGCCGGTGAGGCCCTGTTTCTCAAAGGCCCCAGCGGCAGTGGCAAGACCACCCTGCTGGGCCTGCTGGGCGGGGTGAACCGAGCGGACCAAGGGCGAATCCGGCTGCTTGGCCAGGACCTGGCCGCGCTGGGCCAAGGTGCACGCGACCGGTTCCGCGTCGACCACACCGGCTATATCTTCCAGCAGTTCAACTTGCTGCCCTTCCTGTCGGTTAGGGAGAACGTCGAACTGCCATGCCGCTTTTCCCGCAGCCGGGCGGAACGGGCCATCCAGCGCCATGGCAGTGTCCACCAGGCGGCAGGCGAACTGCTCGCCCACCTGGGGCTGGGCGACCCGGCACTGCTGGCGCGCCGTGCCGACAGCCTGTCGATAGGCCAGCAACAGCGGGTTGCCGCAGCCCGCGCGCTGATCGGTCAACCCGAGTTGGTGATCGCCGACGAGCCGACCTCGGCGCTGGACGCCGACACCCGTGAGGTGTTCATCCGCCTGCTGTTCGATGAGTGCCGGGCCGCTGGTGCCAGCCTGCTGTTCGTCAGCCACGACCAGAGCCTGGCGCCGCTGTTCGATCGCCACCTGTCGCTGGCCGAACTCAACCGTGCCGCCAAGCCCGTGGAGGCCTGATGTACCTGCTCCGCCTTGCCCTGGCCAGCCTGGCCAACCGCCGTTTCACCGCTTTTCTCACGGCCTTTGCCATCGCCCTGTCGGTATGCCTGCTATTGGCCGTGGAGCGGGTGCGGACCGAGGCCCGTGCCAGCTTCGCCAGTACCATCAGCGGTACCGACCTGATCGTGGGCGCGCGCTCCGGTTCGGTGAACCTGCTGCTGTATTCGGTATTCCGGATCGGCAACGCCACCAACAACATCCGCTGGGACAGCTTTCAGCACTACGCCCATGATCCACGGGTGAAGTGGGCGATTCCGATCTCGCTGGGCGACTCGCACCGCGGTTACCGGGTAATGGGCACCACTGCCGACTACTTCGAGCATTACCAGTACGGCCGCAAACAGCACCTGCAGCTGAGCCAGGGCCGCGAATTCGCCAGTGACCCGTTCGAGGTGGTACTGGGTGCCGAAGTGGCCGAGGCACTGCATTACAAGCTGGGGGACAAGCTGGTGCTGGCGCACGGTGTGGCCGCAATCAGCCTGGTCAAGCATGACGACAAACCGTTCACCGTGGTGGGCGTGCTCAAGCGTACCGGCACACCGGTCGACCGCACCCTGCACATCAGCCTGGGCGGCATGGAGGCGATCCATATCGACTGGCACAATGGCGTGCCGGCACGTGGCGCCGGGCGCATCAGCGCCGAGCAAGCACGCAGCATGGACCTGCAACCTGCCGCCATCACGGCGTTCATGCTGGGCCTGAACAACAAGATCGCCACGTTCAGCCTGCAGCGGGAAATCAACGAGTACCGCAACGAACCGCTGCTGGCGATCCTGCCTGGCGTTGCCTTGCAGGAGCTGTGGAGCCTGATGGGCACGGCCGAACAAGCCTTGTTCGTGGTTTCTCTGTTCGTTGTGCTCACGGGCCTGATCGGCATGCTCACGGCCATTCTCACCAGCCTCAACGAACGCCGCCGGGAGATGGCGATCTTGCGTTCCGTAGGGGCCAGGCCGTGGCATATCGCCGGGCTGCTGGTGCTGGAGGCGCTGTCACTGGCGGCAGTCGGCATCGTCGCCGGGCTGGGCTTGCTGTATGCGGGTATCGCCCTGGCACAGGGGTATGTACAGGCTAACTATGGTTTGTACCTGCCGCTGGCGCTGCCGAGCGCTCATGAATGGAGCTTGCTGGCTATCATCCTGGGGGCTGCACTGCTGATGGGCAGCGTGCCAGCGTGGCGCGCCTATCGGCAGTCGTTGGCCGATGGCCTGTCCATACACCTATGAGTGCGCGTAATGATCAAACACCTCACCGCCTGCTTCGCGGGTTCACCCGCGAAGAAGCCGACACTGCGAACGCTGCTGATCCTGCTGCTTGCGGCAGCGATGCCGCTGTGGGCCGCCGAACCCAAGGAGCTCGACTGGCCAGCGCTGATCCCGGAAGGCGCCCCGGTCATTCCACCGCAACTCACCCCCTTGCACGACATGTCGCAATTGAGCAACGCGCTGGCCGCCGAGTCTGCGCCAGCAGCCCGGCAGCAGGCGCCGAACGCGCCGGTGGTGAAAAGCCTCGATGGCCAGCAGGTCAAACTGCCCGGGTATATCGTGCCGCTGGAAGTCAGCGAGGAGGGGCGCACCACCGAGTTTCTGCTGGTGCCTTACTACGGCGCGTGCATCCATGTGCCGCCACCGCCCTCGAACCAGATCGTGCACATTTTCAGCGAAATGGGCGTGCGCGTCGAAGACCTTTATCAACCCTACTGGATCGAGGGAAAGATGCAGGTCAAAGCCTCCAGCAGCGAACTGGCCGATGCCGGCTACCAGATGGAAGCCGACAAAATCTACGCTTATGAGCTGAAGTGAGCGCTATTACCGGTTCATGAAGACGCTTCGTTGAGCTGGGTCAAACATTCTGTTTAGACCCATCCGTACCATTGGACTACTCGATTATTAACGTCCTCTGGGAGCTTCCATGAACAAGTCCTTGCTCGGGGCCGCATTCGCGGCACTGGCCTTCGCCGCCCCTGTTGCCCACGCCCACCAGGCGGGTGATGTCATCGTTCGCGCCGGTGCAATCACCACTGCGCCGAATGAGAGCAGCAGCGACCTGAAATTCGACGGCAACAAGGTTTCGGGCACCAAGGCGACACTGGACAGCGACACCCAACTGGGCCTGGCCTTCGCCTACATGCTCACCGACCACGTTGGCCTGGAGCTGCTGGCGGCTACGCCGTTCAAGCACACCGTAGGCGTAAAAGGCCTGGGTGGCGGGCTGGACGGCAAGCTGGCCGACATCAAGCAACTGCCGCCAACACTGTCGCTGCAGTACTACCCGATGGAACCGAACTCCAAGTTCCAGCCGTATGCCGGCGTCGGTATCAACTACACCCTGTTCTTCGATGAAGACCTCAGCAGCGCCCGCAAGCAGCAGGGCTTCAGTAACCTGAAGCTGCAAGACTCGGTAGGTATCGCCGGCCAGTTGGGCATGGACTACATGCTCACGGACAACCTGCTGGTCAACGCCGCGGTCTGGTATGTGGACATCGACACCAAGGCCAGCGTCAACGGCCCCACCGCGCTGGGCTACAGCAAGACCAAGGTCGACGTGGATGTCGACCCATGGGTGTACATGGTCGGCCTAGGCTACAAGTTCTGACCGGAACACTGCAGGGCGGCTTCGGCCGCCCTTGCGCGTTGCAGCCACAGCCAATAAGCCAGGGCCGCCGCGCTGATGGCCAGGCCCGGCCAGCAACACCGTCTGGTTGGTGACATGCACCGCCTGCTCGGCAAAATCCAGCATCAGCACGCCGAGGACAAAGGCCATCACGGATTGCCCGAGCATGGCCGTGGGCAGCCATGAAAGCGTCAGCAGCAACAGCGCCAGGAGGTGCTGGGTGATTGCTGGGCGCTGATGATCCTTCGCGATGCTTTTGATGGCCTGCGTCGCTTCAGTGAGTTTCAGAAGAATCTGGGGCTGGCGAAGACCATCCTCGCCTCACGGCTCAAGTGGCTGGTGGAAAGCGGTTTGCTGGAACCGTTACAGGTGAGAAGCCTGGATGGGCGGATGTTGAACCCCGAGGACTGCGTGCGCAAGGTGGTGCGCCATGGCTGATCCCGGGGCTGCTGCGCAGCCCTGTCGCGACACAAGGCCGCTTGTGTCTTGAGAGAGGGATCTGGTGTTGCCTCAGCCGAAGAGGGTGTAGATCAACAGCCAAAATGCAGGACTCGAAGATCACACGGTTCCTGTGGGAGCGGGCGTGCCCGCGAACACCGGCGCAGCCGGTGCCAGACACCGCGTCGCCTGCTTCGCGGGCACGCCCGCTCCCACAATGGATCGCGCAGGCTTTTCACATTTTGAGAAAGACAGTTGCTCCTACAGGCCGTGCAGGCAGGGCATCGCTTGGCCCGTGACTTCAGCTTTTACCCAGTAGCCGGGCCAGCCCCTCGACCATCGGCGTAGCCTGCGGGAATGCAAACCGCGCCAGCAAGCGCTGGTTATCGGCCCGCGAATGACGAATATCACCGGCACGCGCCGCCGCGTAGGTCACCGCTGGCAAGCTGCCCACGACTTTCTGCAGCGCCGCGAGCATTTGGTTGATCGACGTTGCCTGGTTGAGGCCGATGTTCACCGCACCCTCCTCGACCTGCGGCTGCTCCAGCGCCTGCACCATCACTTGCACCAGGTCGCCTACATACAGGAAATCGCGGGTCTGCTCGCCATCCCCGTACACGGTGATCGGCAGGCCCTGCACAGCACGCTCGCAGAAGATGCTGATAACCCCGGAATAGGGCGAGGACGGGTCCTGGCGAGGCCCGAAGATATTGAAGAAGCGGAACACCACCGGCTCCAGCCCATGCTGACGGCGGTAGAAGTCCAGGTATTGCTCACTGGCCAGCTTGTCCACGGCATAGGGCGTCAGCGGTGCCTTGGGCGTATCCTCGGCGATCGACTCGCCCTCGCCATTGTTGCCATACACGGCGGCACTGGAGGCGAACACCACCCGGCGCAGACCGTGCACGCGCATGGCTTCACAAACATTGAGGGTGCCGATGAAATTGCTCTGGTGGGTACGCACCGGATCTTCGACCGAGGCCTGCACCGAAGCCACTGCGGCCAGGTGCACCACGGCACTGCAACCTGCCGCAGCCCGCATGACCAGAGCAGCATCGGCGACATCGCCTTCGATCAGTTCCAGCCGTGGGTGGTCGATCTGCAGGTTGTCCCGCCGGCCAGTGGACAAGTCATCGAGAATGCGTACGGCGTAGCCTTTGTCCAACAACGCATCGCACAGGTGGGAACCAATGAAGCCGGCACCGCCGGTGATCAGGATGGGGGCATCAGCCATGGCGGTAGAAACGGTCCAGTAGGGGCGGCAAGCCGGCGCGCCAGGCACGCGGCTTGATGCCAAAGGTATGAAGGATTTTCTTGCAGGCCAATACGGCATGCTGCGGCTCTTCGCTGGCATCCGGCCGCGCGGCATGCGCTTGCGCCGTGGGTGCCTGCACTGCCAGCTGGCGATATTGGCCGGCCTCGGCCAGGATCGCCTGGCCCAACACCAGCGGCGTGGTCGCCTCGTTGCCGGCGTAATGGTAGGTGCCCCATAGCGGCGCGTTGCAATCGAGTTGCTTGAGCACAGACAGGATCACCCGGGCCGCATCGTCCACAGGTGTGGGGTTGCCGCGCCGGTCATCGGCCAGCAGCAACTCGGCCGGTTGCTCGGCACGGGTGAGGAAACGACCGAGCGAGCCATCGATGCTTTCGTCCAGCAACCAGCCAAAGCGCAGCAGTACATGTTGCGGGCACGCCGCCCGCACGCTCTGCTCGATCCGCCACAAGGCCTGGCCCCGCAGCCCCAGGGGTACGGGCTCGTCCTTCTCGCTGTAGGCAGTGGCCCGCGAGCCATCGAATACCCGGTAGCTGGAAGGCTGCACCAGGGTGATCTGGTGGTGCTGGCACAGCTCTGCCAGCCGCTCGACTGCCCGCTCCTGTTGCGCCAGGCGCGGCTCGCTGACCGACTCGGCCTGGAACCAGTCGAAGTAATAGGCCAGGTTCACCAGGGCATCGGGGCGATGGTCGTCAAGCAACTGGGTCAGGCTCGCCGGCGTCCAGCCGCTCTCGGGCGGGCGCGGCGCCAGGAATGCGATGTCCTCCTCGGCCCCAAGACGAATCAGCGCTTGCCCGAGGGCATTGCCACCACCCAACAGCATTAGGCGCATACGCATAGAGTCAGCAGATCCGGAGAGGTTGATTAAGGAAAGTGGGTCATTTTGCGGTTTCCGGGCGGGGAAGTCCAACCCTGGGGCGGAGGTGGATACGTAGGGCTATTCCTACCACCGCCGAGGACATTCCTCACATGACCAAGGGAGCAGGTCCTGCATCACTGCGTAAGATTCTCTGGCTAAATTAACGGCGAACTCACAAAAAGTTCCACCTCCCCCTACATACAAGGAAAAAAACAATGATAGGGAACGTGCCTCAACGATCGACTGAGGTCATCCAGTTCGAGCTCAATGACCAGCAAGCCAATTTTCTGGACTGCGCAGCCCGCCAAGTCGGTGCGATGGGTGGCCCAGATGTCCCAGCGCCTTGATTCTGACGGCCCGATGGAACCCATCCCAAGAGCCGACAAAATTGATACCGGTACGCAATGTAATTGCAAAACTGAACGGCCTTGAAGCACTGGCGCTTTCATCGAAATCATTCTGTTTCAGTCGCAGTGAATGTTTCGTCAAGGACGACAGCGAGGACATGCTAGAACATTCCATCATCCAGTTCGACCCTCGAGGTGACTTCACCTTGCGCTACAACAGTTATCGGTACTCTGTGCACGAAAAAGCTAGCCAATTGGCGCGCCAAGCCTACTGGTCATTGAAAGATCTATTGAATCAGGCAGATTGTTACGAATTCGTTCTGCAGCCCACCTCTGCGCTGTTAATCAACAACAGCCAGGCCCTGCATGCACGCGACACAATCAAAGATAACAGGCGACTACTGATCAGGCTGTTTGGGTATTCGCCAGATGCGCGGCCATTAATCCTGCAGCAAGACCCGTTGATAGTACGTGGCTAGTGAAAATGGAGCACAATTGAAAATGGATTCGATCTATATAGCGCTAGCAGCCGTCGCGCTGTTTGCCGGTTTCTTCGATGCAATAGCAGGCGGCGGCGGACTCCTCACTCTTCCCGCTCTATTCATCGCAGGCATCGACCCATTGGCAGCAATGGCCACTAACAAATTTCAAGCTTCCTCAGCCAGTGCGTCAGCCATCTGGGCGTTTGCTCGAAAACGAATGATCGATTGGCGAGCAGACTGGCCTATGGCCTGCCTATCCTTTACTGGAGGCGTCACTGGCGCCATGTCAATCAGCATGCTCGACAGGTATGTCCTGGAATCTGTCGTTCCCATCATGCTGATCGCGGTCGCCGCCTACTTTGCGTTCACTCCCACGTTGAGTGGTCAGGAGCGCAAGCAACGGCTGTCGAGCGTTGCATTCACACTGGCGGTAGTGCCAGCCATCGGCTTCTATGACGGTATTTTCGGGCCAGGTACCGGTTCATTTTTCATGGTCGCATGCACCCTGCTGCTGGGACAGCCGCTCATGCAAGCAATTTGCAGAAGCAAACTCCTGAATGCTTGCTGCAACCTGGGAGCCCTGACCGTGTTTGCATGCAGTGGGGCGATCGTCTGGCCTTTGGCATTGATAATGGCCGTGTCCGCCATCATTGGTGCGCAGCTGGGCGCGCGGTGTGCGCTCCACTTCGGGTCGCGGCTGGTGAAACCGCTGCTGATCGCCGTGTGCTGCCTGATGGCAACCAAGTTGATGCTCAGTACTGGTCATCCGGTGGCGCAATGGTTGCACCGCCTATGAGTACTCAGCGGGCCTGAATTCAATTCCAGTCATCGGTCAAACCGATAGAGCGGCAGTGGCATGCCGAGTACAGCCATCCTGTCTATTCAATCTCAAACAAACTGTTGCGCAACGGCCCCACACTCAGACGTTCCCTGACGTCATCATCTATACGCGGATCATCCGGGCGGTACAGTTTGACCTGTCGGTAGGCATTGATGCGATTGATCTCCTCACCCAGGTACTCCCACACCACCCGTGTGCAGGCCGGGTTGCGCCGGTCGCCGCTGGAAACCCCGGCCTTCAGGCCGTTCAGGCGTGTGATCCGGCTTTTGAAGCTGGGAATCAGGATGGTCTGGCTCATTTCGTTGAAAGTCAGCGACTCGTAGTCGATGAGGAACACTCGGTCCTGCAACTGAAACGCCGCGCCCAGATAGCGACAACGGACTTCGGCATGCAGGTCCGTGGCGCTGGAGCGCTCCTGCCGCTCCTGGCGCTCGAACAGAAAACGCCCGCGCTCTTCCCACAGGTGCACCAGCGACACCAGGATCGTGCCGGGCACAGACATGCAGTTCGAGTACTCGAAGTAATAACCACAATAACGCGACAGGTTGCCGGCGTGCTCATGCAGCGGGCGGAACAGTTCACTGATCGGGTCGCTGGGTTGTTCGGCCAGGGTCGAAACGCGGGCACCGATCAGGCGGGCGAACTGCTCGGCAGGCAGGTTCAGCTCGTAATCCTCGACGCCAAAGAAATCACCGATGCGTTTCAGGTTGAAAGCCGTCGGACGGCTCTGCCCGCTGAGGTACTTGTTGAACTGCGCTCGGTTGATCGAGAGCTGGCGGCAAACTTCGGAAATAGAGCGGTAGTGGCTGCAAGCCAGTTTGAGGTTGGTAGCGAAATGCTCACTCATGTACGGAATCCAGGTGACGCGAATGACGCCATTGTAGCATCAAGTCGCATCAAGTCAGAGCAACCCGCGAAATTGTAACGACTCTTGTCATGGCCAACCATGCGCCCCAACGAATAGCGGTGCGCCTGCCGTCCGCTGATCAATCCACACGAAGAATAAGAATCGAGGTCATTTTCCAATGCTCGAAGCACTCAACGATTTCCTCTCGGGGAAACTCCTCATCGTGCTGATCGTCGGTCTCGGCGGTTACTTCACCATCCGTTCGCGGTTTGTACAGTTCCGCCATTTCGGCCACATGTTCGCCGTGTTCAAGGAATCGCTGCGTGGCCAGGCAGGCCAGTTGAGCTCCTTCCAGGCCCTGATGCTGAGCCTGGCTGGCCGCGTGGGCGCCGGTAACATCGCCGGGGTCGGCATTGCCGTGACCCTGGGCGGCCCTGGCGCGGTGTTCTGGATGTGGGTCACTGCCCTGGTCGGCATGGCCAGCAGTTTCTTCGAATGTACCCTGGCCCAGGTGTACAAACGCGCCGATGTCGACGGCTTGTACCGTGGCGGCCCGGCCTACTACATCCAGCATGGCCTGAAGCTGAAAAGCATGGCCATCGTGTTCTCGATCCTGCTGCTGGTGACCTACGGCTTCGCCTTCATCGGCCTGCAGTCGTACACCGTTACCCATTCGCTGCAAAATGCCTTCGACTTCAAGCCGAGCCACACCGGGCTGGTGCTGGCCGTGCTGCTGGCCATCACCTTCATCGGTGGCATCAAGCGCATCGCGGCGGTCTCGGACCTGCTGGTGCCGGTCAAGACCCTGGCCTACATCGGCGTGACCCTGTACGTGATCGGCACCCAGATCGACCACGTACCCGCCATGCTGGAAACCATCTTCAAGAGCGCTTTCGGCCTTGACCCTGCGTTTGGCGGCCTGCTCGGCAGCGCCATCGTCATGGGCGTGAAGCGGGGCGTGTTCGCCAACGAAGCAGGGTTGGGCAGTGCACCGAACGTTGCCGCCGTGGCGGCAGTGAAACACCCGGGCGCGCAGGGCGTGGTCCAGGCCTTCAGCGTGTTCCTCGACACCTTCGTGATCTGCACCTGCACCGCACTGCTGATCCTGCTGTCGGGCTTCTACACCCCAGGCTTCGAGGGCGACGGCATTGTCCTGACCCAGAACTCGCTGGCCGCCGTGGTGGGTGACTGGGGCCGCGTATTCGTCAGCGTTGCGCTGTCGCTGTTCGTGTTCACCTGCATTCTCTACAACTACTACCTGGGCGAGAACAGCCTGCAGTTCCTCAGCCGCAACCGCGTGGTACTGATGGTGTTCCGTGGCCTGGTACTGGCGCTGGTGGTGTGGGGTTCGATGCAAGACCTGTCGACCGTGTTCGCCTTCGCCGACATCACCATGACCTGCCTGGCCTTCGTCAACCTGATCGCCCTGGCCCTGTTGTTCAAGATTGGCCTGCGCGTGATGCGCGACTACGACGAGCAGCGCAAGGCCGGTATCAAGCAGCCAGTGTTCGATTCGACCAAGTTCGCCGACCTGGACCTGGACCGCAACGCATGGCCAGCCAACCCTCAGCTGGAAACAGCCGCTGACAATGCAGCCGTCCAGGCCCAGCCACAGCGCTGATACCCTGCCCTGCCAAAGCCGCCCCGTCCGAGGGCGGCTTTTTTCTCCGCTCACCGCCACGGATGCTTTCCATGCGTGCAGTCAAGAATCTTCTCGTTCTCTATACCGGTGGCACCATCGGCATGCTCGAAACCCCGGAGGGCCTGGCACCGGCCGGCGGTTTCGACGGGCGGATGCGTGAACACTTCGCGCAACTGTCCGATGCCCCCCAGCTGCAGTGGACCCTGCAAGAGCTGAACCCGCTGCTGGACAGCGCCAATATGCAACAGCACAACTGGCTGGCCATGCGTGACGCCATCGTCACGGCGGTGGACGCTGGCCATGATGGGGTGCTGGTGCTGCACGGCACCGATAGCCTGGCCTATAGCGCGGCTGCCTTGTCGTTCCTGCTGCTGGGCTTGCCCGTGCCGGTACTGCTGACCGGTTCGATGCTGCCGGCCGGTGCCCCCGACAGCGACGCCTGGCCCAACTTGTGTGGCGCGCTGCGCCTGTTCGAACAAGGGCTGGAAGACGGCGTGCAGTTGTACTTCCATGGGCAGCTGGTGCACGGTTGCCGGGCTACCAAGTTGCGCAGTGAAGCGTTCGATGCGTTCGTTGCCCTGCCGCGGCATCGCGACAGCCAGCGTGCGGCAGCCATCCCGGCCGAGCTGGATTACCGCCAGCCGCGCCAGCCGGTCAACCTGGCGGTCGTGCCCGTGTTCCCCGGGCTGCAGGCCAGCCATCTGCAGGCCTTGTTGGGCAGCGGCGTGCAGGGCTTGCTGCTGGAGTGCTATGGCAGTGGTACCGGGCCGTCGGATGACCTGGCGTTGCTCGAGGTACTGCGCGCAGCGCGCCAGCGCGGTGTGCTGCTGGCGGCAATCAGCCAATGCCCTGAAGGCTCGGTGGTATTCGATACCTATGCGGCAGGCAACCGACTGCGTAGCGCGGGCCTGGTCAGTGGCGGCGGCATGACCCGAGAGGCGGCGCTGGGCAAGATGGTTGCGCTGCTGGGTGCAGGGTTGGATGTGGAGTCAGCAGAACGCTGGTTTGCCCTGGACCTGTGTGGGGAGCGGGCGTAGGCACTACCCGCACTCGCCCGGGCAAGAAAAGAAGATGGCGGAAGGCAGCGGGAGTCGAACCTGCCCGGGAACGGCTGCCGTCCCCAACCGGGTTTGAAGCCCGGCCGCGCCACCGGGCGCGATTGCCTTCCTTGAACTCAGTGCCTGGCGTACTGCTGGGCCAGGGCGCTGTCAGCGCGAATGTGACGCTGCTCGGCCACCCTGCGGGTCAGGCCGATGCGGTCGAAGTATTCCAGAATCTGCACACTGCGCTTGCGACCGATGCCCAACATATCGCGAAATGCAGCAACCTGCACTACTGAAGTGCCACCCGCCTGCCCCAGCAGCAGCTCTGCCATGCGCTGTAGCGTCGCTGCGGGGTAGAACAGGTCGCGCACCACCTGGTGCACCACGCCCAAACGCGCCAGCTTGCGCAACAACAAACGAACGTCGGCTTCAAGGCAGTTCTCTTCTGCCGCCAATGTCCTGACCCAGGGCGGATCGAACTGCCCCGCCAGCAACCTGGGCTGCAGGCGCGCCCACAGTGCCTCGTCGGCTTCACTCAACTGGACCTTGTGATCCGGCAAATGCAGCCAGGGCCCACTGGCGGCAATCACCCCTTCCTCTAGCAGTTCCTCAAGCAGGCTGACAAACGCAGGCCGCTCCAACGGCAATGCAGTAAAGCGCCGCAGGCGGTCACGGTCGGGGCCCAGCTGATCGGGTTCTTGCTCGTGGAAGCGGGCAAGTTGCGCCAGCACCTGCCGTTTCAGCGCCTGCCATTGGGCGCTGGCGAACAGCAGCTGGCCCTGCCGCGTGGCCACCACCAACACGTTCGCCGGTAGCTGCCAGGTTTCGCGCAGGCGATTGAACTGTCGCTCCAGGCGCTGCGGGTCGATACCACCGGGCGCGCTGGCGAGCAGTGCCGGCAGTGCCTGCTCCAGGCCCTGGGCATCCCGCAGCGCCTGCAGCTGGCGTAGACGCTCGTGGCTGCGGCGCTGGCGGCTGGGGGCAAACGGATCGAGTACCCTGCCGCCGCCCAAGGTGCGCTGAGCACGCTGGTCACGCAGTACCAGGCGGTCGCCATGCACGGCCTGCAACGGCGCATTGAGCAGTAACTGGGCAAACATGCGCTGGCCGGCAGCCAGGGTTTCACCTTCCAGCAACGCGACACGGGCCGTCACGTCCTGGGTGCCGAGGTGCACATGCACGGCACTGAAGTGCTCGAACGCCCGCAGCTCGCCCGGCAGCAGGTTCAACTCGATATCCACCCGAACACTGGGCGCGTGCAGCCACTGCGGCAGCAGCCAGTCGCCACGGTGAACTTGCTCCGCGCTAAGGCGTTCGGCTGCGATATTGAGCGCTACTCGCTGGCCGGCCTGCGCTACCAGTGCGGCCTGGTTTTGTGCATGCAGGCCCCGCACCCGCACCGCCTTGCCGGCCTTGCCCAGGACCAGGGTATCGCCGGCACTCACCCGGCCGGCCAGCGCCGTGCCAGTCACCACCACCCCCGCACCGGTAACAGCGAAGGCGCGGTCGATAGCCAGGCGAAAACCGCCTTGCGCACTGCGTTGCCGCACAGCGGTTTGCGCCTGCAGCAAGGCTTGGCGCAACGCGTCGATGCCCTCCCCGCCAAGGCTCGACACCGGGAACTGCCGCGCCCCGGCATAGGGCCCTGGCGCCAGCAGCTCATTGACCTGCGCCTGCACCTGGGCCAGGCGCGCCGGCTCGACGCGGTCGCACTTGCTGATCGCCACCAGTGCCTGGGGGATACCCAACAGCTCGATGATTGCCAGGTGCTCACGTGTCTGCGGCATGACGCCATCGTCTGCCGCCACCACCAGCAGCACCACGTCTATGCCATGGGCCCCGGCCAGCATGTTGTGGATAAACCGCTCGTGGCCCGGCACATCGATGAAGCCCGTCAGCGCTGCACCTTCGGCCAGCGCCGCGTAGCGGTAACCCAGGTCGATGGTCATGCCCCGCTCACGCTCTTCCTGGCGCAGGTCACCGGCCTGGCCGGTCAGTGCCTTCAGCAGTGCGGTCTTGCCATGGTCGATGTGGCCGGCGGTACCAACGATCACTGCACCGGCCCCAACTGCAACGCCGGCAATTGCGCCAGCCATTGGGCTTCGTCGTCCAGCTGGCGCAGGTCCAGCCATAGCGCGTCGTCGTCGATGCGACCAAGCACCGGCACTGGCAGGCCCCGCAGGGCCCGCTCCAGCACATGCAGGCTGCGCCCGCGCAACTTCTTCGACACCTGCGGGCGCAGGCACAGCGCGGCACTGGGCAGGCGCGCAACCGGCTGGCTGCCACTGCCTATCATGCCCAGCGCAGGTTCTACGCTGACGACCCATTGCGCACCAAGGCGGGCCTGGAGGTCTGGCAGCAGGCGTTCGGCCTGGGCCTGGATATCGGCCTGGCCACGGGTCAACAAGCGCAAACTGGGCAGGCGCTCGGCCAACCGATCCGGGTTGCGGTACAGCGCCAGCACCGCTTCGAGTGCGGCCAGGGTGATCTTGTCGACCCGCAGCGCACGCTTGAGCGGGTTTTTCTTGATCCTGGCGATCAATGCCTTGCGCCCGACGATGATCCCGGCCTGCGGGCCGCCCAGCAGCTTGTCGCCACTGAAGGTCACCAGATCGGCGCCATCAGCCAGGGCCTGGCGCACCGTGGGCTCGGCCGGCAGGCCCCAGCGGGTGAGATCGAGCAAACTACCGCTGCCGAGGTCTTCGAGCAGTGGCAGGTCATGCTGGTGGGCGATTCGCGCCAGCTCGGCGGTGGGCACCTGGGTGGTGAAACCTTGAATGCTGTAGTTGCTGCAGTGCACGCGCATCAGTAACCCGGTTCGCGGGCCAATGGCAGCCTCGTAGTCGCGGGCATGGGTGCGGTTGGTGGTACCGATCTCGTGCAGCTTCACCCCGGCGCGGGCCATGATGTCCGGGATGCGGAAGGCGCCACCGATCTCGATCAGTTCGCCGCGCGAGATAATGCCCTCCTTGCGCGCACCCAGGCTGTTGAGCGCCAGCAGTACCGCCGCGGCATTGTTGTTGACCACCGTAACCGCCTCGGCGCCGGTCAGCTCGCGGATAAGGCCCTCGATCAGGTCGTCGCGGTCACCACGCTTGCCGCTGGCCAGGTCGAACTCCAGGTTGAGCGGGTAGCGGGCGGCGGTCTGCATGGCCTCGATGGCTTCTTCCGGCAGCAGGGCACGGCCGAGGTTGGTATGCAGCACGGTGCCGGTGAGGTTGAACACTCGGCGTACCTGGCTGCGTTGCTGGGCAGCCAGACGTTCGCCGGCGCGGCCCAGAAGGATCTCGAGAGACAGCTCGGCGGCACTGAGTTGGCCGCTGCGCGCGGGCTCCCGCAGGTCGTCCAGCAATTGGCGCAGGGCGCTCAAGACCGCATCGCGGCCGTGGCGGTCGATCAGTGGGAGGCAGGCCGGATGGCGCAGGAGGGTGTCGATGGACGGCAAGCGTGGGGTGTCGCTGGCGAGGCTGTTGGACATGCGGTACTACCTAGGATTGATCCGTCGTCGGTACTGGCCTGTTCGCGGGTGAGCCCGCCCCCACAAAAGCCTGCGCAGGTGTCTGATCCTGTACCAAGTCTTGTGGGAACCGGTTCATCCGCGAAGCAGGCGACTCGGTTTTTCAGTGTAGACACTCACCCACTAACCGGGCGCAAGCATCAGGTTGGGCGCCAGGCGATGAAAACCTTCCTCGTCCAGGCGCATGTCCAGCGCAAGGCTGGCCAGGTCGTCGGCCAAGGGCTCGGCCGCTGCGTCGTTTTCGAGGTAGTTCTGCTTGAGGTAGCTTTCACACCCCGGGCAGCACTCGGCCCGCAGGGGCGCCTTGCCGGGTAGATGGCGGTCATTCTCAAGGCTGGTATAGCGCAAGTCCTTGCTCGACTCGCAGTACACGCACTTGACCCGCACCACATGCCATTCACAGGCGCACAACGCGCACACCAGATAGCGCAGGCCGTTGTGCTTGCCACGGTTGCGTACCACCCCGGCCATCGCCGGCGAGCCGCAGGCCGGGCACTGGGCCAGGCTGCCAGCGGGTTTGAGTTCAGGCGCCGGCAATGCCAGCAGCCAGCTGGACCAGGCCGCCTGCAACGCAGCCCCGAGCAATGGCACCAGTGCGGGCGGCACCGCGTCATACTGCCCTGCCAGCAACGCGAACCCCCAGCCTTTGCGCTGGTTGTCATCACTGCCACTCAGCACCTGCAAGGCCTCCGCCAACGGACCCTGGGGTTCGTCGCCAAAGTGACCGAGCAAGGCCTGCAGCCAGACCAGCCAAGCCCCGTCACGTACCAGGCTGTCTGCCGCCAGCGGCGGCAAACCATGGCTTATGCACAGGCGCTGGCGCGCCTCAGCCACCGGCAGGGCGCCAGGGGGGTTATCCACAAGCTGCTGCTGCACACGGCACAACCGCGCAACCAGCCTCAGGTAGTCGCCCAGGGCATTGCCCTGGGCCAGCGTATCCAAACGCGCAGCCCGCACTTCAAACAGGTTGGCCGGCGGCAGGTGCAGAAACGGCGGCATCACCGCCGACGCTTCGATCTGCCCAGGTTCGAGTATCGTGCTCAAGCGCTCATCCTTCTTTTCGTCCGTGATGACTCGGCGGCTTGTCGCCAGTCACCTCGCGGTACCACAGTTCATGGTGCTTGCGTGCCCAGGCGCGGCTTACCCAGCCGTGCAGCATGGCGCCAATCGAGCCTTTGATCCAGATACCGGCGTAGATGTGCACGATAATGCTGAGGATCAGCACGAAGGCCGCCAGTGCATGCAGCAACGCCGACAGGCGAATTACCTCGATGCCGAACCAGTGGCTGAAATACGCTCGCCAGATCACCACACCACTGACCAGCAAGACCAGCATGCACACCAGCAGGGTCCAGAACAGCAGCTTCTGCCCGGCGTTGTATTTGCCGATTGGCGGTACGCCCTCCTCCTGGTTACGCATTACCCGGTCAACCCGCCGCAGCCAGAGGCGATCATTCGCGGTGATGAAGTTGGCCCGCCAGAAGCGCACCACCAGGCCAACGAAAAACACGAACATCGCCACCCCCAGAAACGGGTGCAGGATGCGCGTCCACGGCCCACCGCCAAACAGGTTGCTGAGCCAGAACAGTGCCGGGTGAAACAGCGCCAACCCCGACAGCCCGGCGAGAAAGAACAGGATCGCCACCAGCCAGTGGTTGCTGCGCTCGTTGGCGTTGTAGCGCAAGATGGGTTTGTTGTCGTTCATGGCCGCTGCTCCCCTTGCCCACCGGGCTTGCTCGGATCATAGACATGCACTGCAGGGTCCACTGTCTGCACGCTCGGGTCGGCTGCGGCCGGGTGTTCGTCCTCCTCCACCCGCTGTGGGCCGACCCGCACATAGTGGAAGAACCCGGCCAGCACCGCTGCGCCCATCGCCAACAACGCCAGGGGCTTGGTAAAGCCCTTCCACAACCCTACCAGCGGGCTGATCACTGGCTGGTCCGGCAGGCCGGCATACAGCTTGGGGGTATCGGCATGGTGCAACACGTACATCACGTGGGTACCGCCGACGCCATCCGGGTCATACAACCCGGCGTTGTCGTAGCCACGCGATTTCAGGTCGACGATGCGTTCGGCGGCATGCACCTTCATCTCGTCCTTGGTGCCGAACACAATTGCCCCGGTCGGGCAGGTTTTCACACAGGCCGGCTCCAGGCCCACGGTCACGCGGTCGGAGCACAGGGTGCACTTGTACGCCTTGTGGTCTTTCTGCGAGATGCGCGGAATGTTGAACGGGCAGCCGGTGATGCAATAGCCACAGCCAATACAGTGGTCCTGGTTGAAGTCGACGATACCGTTGGCATGCTTGATGATCGCCCCTGGGCTTGGGCACGCCTTGAGGCAGCCTGGCTCGGCACAATGCATGCAGCCGTCCTTGCGGATCAGCCATTCCAGGTTGCCGTCGTCGCGCTCGTGCTCGGTAAAGCGCATCAGCGTCCAGGTCTCGGCAGTGAGGTCCTGGGGGTTGTCGTAGGTGCCGTGGTTGTGGCCGACCTCGTCACGCAGTTCGTTCCACTCCGAACACGCCACCTGGCAAGCCTTGCAGCCGATGCACTTGGTGGTGTCGATCAGCTTGGCGACTTCCTGCTGCTGGCGTACCGAGGGCGGCACGGTGGTGGTGGCCGAGCGGGCGATGATGTCTTGGCTGGCCATCAGAGTTTCTCCACTTTGACGAGGAACGACTTGGACTCTGGCGTCTGCGTGTTGCCGTCACCCAGGAATGGCACCAGGGTGTTGGTCAGGTAGCCATGCCGGGTTGCGCCGGTGAAGCCCCAGTGCAGCGGAATGCCGATCTGGTGCACGGTCTGGTTGTTGACCTGCAGCGGGCGAATCCGCTTGGTCACGACCGCCACCGCGTCGATGTGGCCACGCTTGCTCGACACCCGCACCCGGTCGCCAGCCTTGATGCCTTTTTCATTGGCCAGCACCTCGCCGATCTCGACGAACTGCTCGGGCTGGGCGATGGCGTTGAGCCGGCAATGCTTGCTCCAGAAGTGGAAGTGCTCGGTCAGCCGGTAGGTGGTCGCCGCGTACGGGAATTCATCGTGCTTGCCGAGGGTGTCCCATACCGAGTCGAAGATGCGCCCGGCCGGGTTGCTGATCGCCTTCTTGTTCTGCGGGTGCAGCGGGTTGATGCCAATCGGTGTTTCGAACGGCTCGTAGTGCTCGGGGAACGGGCCTTCGGCCATCTTGTCGATGGCGAAGAACCGCGCCACCCCCTCGGGGTTCATGATGAACGGGTTCATCCCCGCCTCGGGTGGCGAGTCGACCTTGAAGTCGGGCACGTCGGTCCCGGTCCAGGTATTGCCGTTCCACCACACCAGGCGTTTCTTTTCCGGATCCCAAGGCTGGCCTTGCGGGTCGCTGGAGGCACGGTTGTAGAGGATGCGGCGGTTGGCCGGCCAAGCCCAGGCCCAGTTCTGCACCTGGTGCATGCCGTACGGGTCGCTGTTGTCGCGGCGAGCCATCTGGTTGCCCTGCTCGGTCCAGCAGCCGGCAAAGATCCAACACCCCGATGCCGTGCTGCCATCGTCCTTGAGTTGACCGAAGCCCGACAATTGCTGGCCAGCCTTGAGGGCTGCACCGGCAGCATCGGTAAGGTCGGTGACCGCCCAGCCGTTCATTTCCTTGGCCAATTCCTCGGGGGATGGCTCATCAGCAATCTTGTACGGCCAGCTGATGTTCATGATCGCATCAGGGTAGGTACCGCCCTCGGTCTGGTAACGCTGACGCAGGCGCAGGAACAGCTCGCTCATGATCTGCACGTCGGTGCGGGTTTCGCCCGGCCCGTCGGCACCTTTCCAGTGCCACTGCAGCCAGCGACTGCTGTTGACCAGCGAGCCATCTTCCTCAGCGAAGCAGGTGGTGGGCAGGCGGATCACTTCGGTCTGGATATTGGCCGTGTCCACGTCGTTGAACGGCCCCATGTTGCGCCAGAACTCCGAGGTTTCGGTGGCGAGCGGGTCCATGACCACCAGCCACTTGAGCTTGGCCAAAGCCGCGGTGACGCGGTTCTTGTCCGGCAGCGCGGCGATGGGGTTGAAGCCTTGGCACATGTAGCCGTTGACCTTGCCCTGGCCCATCATCTCGAACATGCGCAGCACATCGTAAGCCGGCACATCGAGCTTGGGCAGCCAGTCATAGCCCCAGTTGTTTTCAGCCGTGGCGTTGGCACCGTACCAGGCCTTCATCAGGCTGACATGGAACTTGCCGTAGTTCTGCCAGTAAGACAGCTGCCCCGGGCGCAGCGGTTTGGAGGCGCGCTTGTCGATATAGGCGGCGTAATCCTGTTCGGCATCGCCGGCCAGCGTCAGGTAGCCCGGCAGCGAATTGGACAGCAGGCCAAGGTCGGTGAGGCCCTGGATGTTGGAGTGGCCGCGCAACGCGTTGACCCCACCACCGGGCATGCCCACGTTACCCAGCAGCAACTGCACCATGGCGGCACTGCGGATGATTTGCGCACCGATCGAGTGTTGCGTCCAACCCAGGGCGTAAAGAATCGTCATGGTCTTGCCCGGGACCGAGCAGCTGGCGATCTCTTCCCAGACTTTCATCATGGCGTCCTGCGGCATGCCACAGGTCATGCTCGCCAACGCCGGGGTATAGCGGCTGTAGTGCTGCTTCATCAGCTGGAACACGCAGCGCGGGTGCTGCAGTGTCGGGTCGACCTTGGCGTAGCCATCCTCACCCAGCTCATAACCCCAGCCGGACTTGTCGGCATACACGCGCTTGGCCTCGTCGTAGCCGCTGAACAGCCCGTCTTCGAAGCCATAGTTCTCTTTGACGATGAACGACACGTCGGTGTAATTGCGCACGTATTCGTGCTGGATCTTGTCGTTGCTCAGCAGGTAGTTGATCAGCCCACCCATGAAGGCGATGTCGGTACCGGTACGGATTGGCGCGTAGTAGTCGGCCACCGAAGCCGTTCGGGTAAATCGCGGGTCGACCACGATAAGCCGCGCCTTGTTGTGCGCTTTGGCCTCGGTCACCCATTTGAAGCCGCACGGATGCGCTTCTGCTGCGTTGCCACCCATCACCAGGACCAGATTCGCGTTGGCGATATCTGACCAGTGGTTGGTCATGGCGCCACGGCCGTACGTCGGGGCAAGACTTGCCACCGTCGGGCCATGTCAGACACGTGCTTGGTTATCGAACCCCAGCATGCCTGTTGCGCGGATGACCTTGTGGGTCAGGTAGCCCGCCTCGCTGGAGGCGGCGGAGGCCGCGAGAAAACCGGTGGTGAGCCAGCGGTTGACGGTTTGCCCCTGGGCGTTCTTCTCGATGAAGTTGGCGTCACGGTCCTGCTTCATCAGGTCGGCAACGCGGTCCAGGGCCTCGTCCCAGCTGACCCGTACCCATTCCTGGCTGCCTGGCTTGCGCACCTCTGGGTACTGCAGGCGGCTCGGGCTGTGGATAAAGTCCAGCAGGCCGGCACCTTTCGGACAGAGGGTGCCACGGTTGACCGGGTGGTCGGCGTCACCTTCGATATGAATGATGTTCTGTTTGACGTTCTTGCCCGCATCGCCCTGGCTGTACAGGATCAGGCCGCAGCCGACCGAACAGTACGGGCAGGTATTTCGGGTCTCTTTGGTGTGCGCCAGCTTGAAGTGGCGCACCTGCTCGGCAAAGGCTGGCGTGGGGGCCATGCCCAACGCCGCCAGGCTCGAGCCTCCAAGGCCGATAGCGGCGACCTTGAAGAATTGCCGACGGTTCAGGTCCATCGTGCACTCCTGATCAGGTTTGGACGCACGAAACATTGCCGGCGCCTCTTGGTAGTCACGGTGGCGGGCCAAATTCTGCTCGCCAATGGATAAGACTAGTCAAGAATCGAGAAGGTGCGATGACATGTGTCAGGTAGAGAGCACTATGCCGGGTTACTGGGTTCATCACTTTCGGAAATGGACTACATAATTCCGCTCAGTCGTCATCAGCATCATCAGCGGCGCAACGCCGGAGCTGGATGCGCAGTTCACCCGGGTGGCGCTTGAAGAACTGGGTGGTGAAAGCACCCTCTGAGGTGACTGCGCTGGCCTGCCGCATTCATAAAAAAACCCAGGGCCAAGGCCCTGGGTTTCTGGTTTCGCTAGCCGCCTGATGTTCTGATCAGAACGGAATATCGTCATCGAAGCTATCGAAGTCCGCTGCCGGCTGAGGCGCTGGCTGCTGTGGCGCCGGGCGCTGAGGGGCCTGTTGCGGGCGTTGGGCCTGCTGGCGCGGCGGGGCCTGGTTGTACTGCTGTTGACCACCACCCTGGTTGTAGTTGCCGCCACCCTGGTTGTACGGATCACCGCCTTGCTGCTGGCCCTGCGGGCGCCCGCCGAGCAGCTGCATGGTGCCGTTGATGTCGACGATGATCTCGGTGGTGTAACGCTTGATGCCGTCTTTTTCCCACTCGCGGGTCTGCAGCTTGCCTTCGATATAGCACTGCGAACCTTTACGCAGGTACTCGCCGGCAATTTCGGCAACCTTGCCGAACAGCGACACACGGTGCCACTCGGTACGCTCGACCTTCTGGCCCGACTGCTTGTCGGTCCACTGCTCGCTGGTAGCCAGGCTCAGGTTGGTCACGGCGTTACCGTTGGGCAGGTAGCGGACTTCGGGATCCTGGCCACAAGTGCCGACCAGAATGACTTTGTTAACCCCACGGGCCATAACGTTCTCCTAGGCTTCGCACGCCGAAGAGGCTGGATTCACCAGTCGCTCGAGGGTCGCACGGTCCAAAATTTTCGTATCCAGTTTGATATAGATGGCCGCTTCTTCAGCAACCACCACGGCGTCGGTCACACCCGGCACGGCCATCAGTCGCTCGGTCAGGCCGGCTTCCCGGGCTGCCTCTGGCGTCAGCGGCATGCGCAAGCTGGTCACATACGGCGGCTCGTTCATGGACAACGCGACGATCAGCCAGATTGCACACAACACCGCGCAGCCGAGGAATACCGTGTCCAACCCACCGTGCTGGAACAGCCAGCCACCCAGAATTCCACCCAGTGCCGCACCAAGGAACTGGCTGGTGGAATAAACCCCCATTGCCGTGCCCTTGCCACCGGCAGGCGACACCTTGCTCACCAGCGAAGGCAGCGAGGCCTCCAGCAGGTTGAATGCGGTAAAGAATACCACGGTGCCAATCACCAGTCCGCGCAAACCGTCAGCCCACTCCCAGAAGTATATCTCTGTCAGCAGCAAGACACTGACTGCACCGGCCAACACACGCTTCATCTTGCGCTTTTTTTCGCCGTAGATGATGAACGGCACCATTGCAAAAAATGAGATGAACAGTGCGGTCAGGTAGACCCACCAGTGCTGCTCTTTCGGCAGCCCGCCACGCTCGACGAAGGCCAGGGGCAGCGCGACGAAGCTGGCCATGAGGACGGCATGCAGCACGAAGATGCTCACGTCCAGGCGCAAAAGGTCCGGATGACGCAGGGTCGGGCCGAGTGCCTTGCGCGCCACACCCGACTCGCGGTGCTGCAAAAGGCTGTGGGTACTGGGTACGACGAAGGCGATCAGCAGGATGCCGACCAAGGCAAGGCCGGCAGTGGCCAGGAACAATCCTGACAAACCAAAGGCACTTGTCAGCAGTGGCCCGACGACCATGGCCACGGCAAACGACAGGCCGATGCTCATGCCGATCATGGCCATGGCCTTGGTCCGGTGTTGTTCACGGGTCAGGTCCGAGAGCAGCGCCATGACGGCAGCCGAAATTGCCCCGGCACCTTGCAGGATGCGCCCCGCGATCACCCCCCAGATAGAGTCGGCCTGGGCCGCCAGGACACTGCCCAGGGCAAAGATCACCAACCCCAGGTAGATGATCGGGCGCCGCCCGATGCGGTCGGAAATCATCCCGAACGGAATCTGCAATACCGCCTGGGTCAGGCCATAGGCCCCGATGGCCAAGCCAATCAACGCAGGTGTGGCACCGGCCAGGTCCATGCCGTAGGTGGCCAGTACCGGCAAGACCATGAACATGCCCAGCATACGAAAGGCAAAGACCAGGGCCAGGCCACCAGCAGCGCGGGTTTCGCTGCTGCTCATGCGCTCGTTGTGGGTGTCATGCATGGCGTAACCTCGTGTGAACCGGCGGCGATTCTATCAGTCCGACAGCTTGACGGCATCTACGCGACGCTTTGCCGCGTACTGGCAGGGGGCCGTATAATTCTTTGTTTATGCCCGCCAAGCGAGGCCGCAGTGGACAAGATCCTGATTCGTGGGGCACGTACCCACAACCTGAAGAACATCGACCTGACCTTGCCCCGGGACAAGCTGATCGTGATCACCGGCCTGTCCGGTTCCGGCAAGTCTTCGCTGGCGTTCGATACCCTGTACGCCGAAGGCCAGCGCCGCTACGTGGAATCGTTGTCGGCCTACGCCCGGCAATTCCTGTCGATGATGGAAAAGCCCGACGTCGACACCATCGAAGGTCTGTCCCCGGCAATCTCCATCGAACAGAAATCGACGTCGCATAACCCGCGCTCGACGGTCGGCACCATTACCGAGATCTACGACTACCTGCGCCTGCTGTACGCCCGCGTCGGTACCCCACGCTGCCCGGACCACGACATTCCGCTGGAGGCGCAAACCGTCAGCCAGATGGTCGACCTGGTGCTGGAGCGCCCCGAAGGCAGCAAGCTGATGCTTCTGGCGCCGGTGGTGCGCGAGCGCAAGGGCGAGCACCTGGCAGTGTTCGATGAAATGCGCGCGCAGGGTTTCGTGCGCGCCCGGGTCAACGGCAAGCTCTATGAGCTTGATGAGTTGCCCAAGCTGGACAAGCAGAAGAAGCACAGCATCGATGTGGTAGTAGACCGCTTCAAGGTGCGCGCCGACCTGCAGCAGCGCCTGGCCGAATCGTTCGAAACTGCGCTGAAACTGGCCGACGGGATTGCCCTGGTGGCACCGATGGACGACGAGCAAGGCGAAGAGACGATCTTCTCCGCCCGTTTCGCCTGCCCGGTGTGCGGCCACGCGATCAGCGAGCTGGAGCCCAAGCTGTTTTCCTTCAACAACCCGGCGGGTGCCTGCCCGACTTGCGACGGCCTGGGTGTGAAGCAGTTCTTCGACACCAAGCGCCTGGTCAATGCCGAGCTTACCTTGGCCGAGGGTGCCATCCGCGGCTGGGACCGCCGCAACGTGTACTACTTCCAGATGCTCGGCTCACTGGCGGCACACTACGGCTTCAGCCTGGAAGAGCCGTTTGGCGAGCTGTCTGCCGAGCACCAGAAGGTGATCCTGCAAGGCAGCGGCAAGCACAGTGTCGACTTCAAGTACCTCAACGACCGCGGCGATATCGTCAAGCGCTCGCACCCGTTCGAAGGCATTGTGCCGAACCTGGAGCGCCGCTACCGCGAGACCGAATCGGCCACCGTGCGTGAAGAACTGGCCAAGTTCCTCGGCACCCAGCCCTGCCCGGACTGCCGCGGCACCCGCCTGCGTCGCGAAGCGCGCCACGTGTGGGTTGGCGAGAAAACCCTGCCGGCGGTCACCAACCTGCCCATTGGCGATGCCAGCAGCTATTTTGCCGAACTGACCCTGACCGGCCGCCGCGGCGAAATTGCCTCGAAAATCCTCAAGGAAATCTGCGAACGCCTGCAGTTCCTGGTCAACGTCGGCCTCGACTACCTCACCCTGGACCGCAGTGCCGACACCTTGTCGGGGGGCGAGGCCCAGCGTATCCGCCTGGCCAGCCAGATCGGCGCAGGCCTGGTGGGGGTGATGTACATCCTCGACGAACCGTCGATCGGCCTTCATCAACGCGACAACGACCGCCTGCTGGCGACGCTCAATCACCTGCGCGACCTGGGTAACACGGTCATTGTGGTAGAGCATGATGAAGACGCCATCCGCCTGGCGGACTACGTAGTGGACATCGGCCCAGGTGCGGGCGTACATGGCGGTCAGATCGTTGCCGAGGGTTCGCCGCAGGAGGTCATGGACCATCCTGACTCGCTGACGGGCAAATACCTGTCGGGGCGCAAGAAGATCGTCGTCCCCGCCAAGCGCACGCCGCGCAACAAGAAGCTGCAACTCAAGCTGAAGGGGGCACGCGGCAACAACCTGCAGAATGTTGACCTCGAGGTGCCGATTGGCTTGTTGACGTGCGTGACCGGGGTATCTGGCTCGGGCAAGTCGACGCTGATCAACAACACCCTGTACCCGCTGGCAGCGACCGCCCTGAATGGCGCGAGCAGCATCGAGGCGGCGCCCCACAGCAGCATGGACGGCCTGCAGCACCTGGACAAGGTCGTGGATATCGACCAGAGCCCGATTGGCCGTACCCCGCGCTCGAACCCGGCTACCTACACCGGCATTTTTACTCCGATCCGTGAGCTGTTCTCCGGCGTGCCCGAGTCGCGCTCCCGCGGTTATGGCCCTGGGCGCTTCTCGTTCAACGTAAAGGGCGGCCGCTGCGAGGCCTGCCAGGGCGATGGCTTGATCAAGGTGGAAATGCACTTCCTGCCGGACATCTACGTACCCTGCGACGTGTGCAAGAGCAAGCGCTACAACCGCGAGACCCTGGAGATCAAGTACAAGGGCAAGAACATCCACGAGGTGCTGGAGATGACCATCGAGGATGCCCGCGAGTTCTTCGATGCGGTGCCGGCGTTGGCGCGCAAGCTGCAAACACTGATGGACGTGGGCCTTTCCTACATCAAGCTGGGGCAGTCGGCGACCACCCTGTCCGGTGGTGAGGCGCAGCGGGTCAAGCTATCTCGCGAGCTGTCCAAACGCGACACCGGCAAGACCCTGTATATCCTCGACGAGCCGACTACGGGCCTGCACTTTGCCGATATCCAGCAGTTGCTGGATGTGCTGCACCGCCTGCGCGACCACGGCAACACCGTGGTGGTGATCGAGCACAACCTGGATGTGATCAAGACGGCCGACTGGCTGGTGGACCTGGGGCCAGAGGGTGGCTCCAAGGGTGGGCAGATCATTGCCTGCGGTACGCCGGAAGAACTGAGCGAGATGAAACAGTCGTATACCGGGCATTACTTGAAACCGCTGCTGGAGCGGGATCGGGCCTAAGGCATTTGGAGGCGCTTTGCGCCCCATCGCGACACAAGGCCGCTCCTACAGGCGATCGCATCAACCTTTGGGTGGCGCGATCGCCTGTAGGAGCGGCCTTGTGTCGCGATGGGCTGCAAAGCAGCCCCCGGCTATTACATCTGCGATTGCAGGTAGTTCTCCAGGCCAATGGCCTTGATCAGACCCTGCTGCTTTTCCAGCCAGTAGGTATGATCTTCTTCAGTGTCGGCCAACTGCGCACGCAGAATGTCGCGGCTGACATAGTCCTTGTGCAATTCGCACAACTCGATGCCTTTGCACAACGCAGCGCGCACTTTGTATTCAAGCTTGAGGTCGGCTTCGATCATTTCCGGCACGGTGCTGCCGACTTCCAGGTCGTCTGCACGCATGTCAGGCGTACCTTCCAGCATGAGGATACGACGCATCAGCGCATCAGCGTGTTGCGCCTCTTCTTCCATCTCGTGGTTGATACGCTCGTAGAGTTTGGACAGGCCCCAGTCTTCGTACATGCGCGAATGAATGAAGTACTGGTCGCGTGCCGCCAGTTCGCCCTTCAGCAGCGTGACGAGGTAGTTGATTACGTCCGGATGGCCTTGCATCGCCCTGTTTCTCCATGTGGAAGCTTCTATGCCGCATAGTGTGAACCAGCTTTTGCCGAAGGTCACTGGAAAAGGCGCAATCCGGGCAAAAAATCGGCTAAACAGTAGTGATATTCATTGAAAAACCGCCCAAATGAGGGCGGTTCTTCTTATCACTTCGAGTTAAGCGAGATTCACGCCCAACGCCTTGGCGATACCTTCGCCATAGGCCGGGTCAGCCATGAAGAAATACTGCAACTGGCGCTGGATGACATCGTCACTGACCCCTGCCATCGCCCCGGCGATGTTGCTGATCAGCAGCGCCTTCTGCTCGTTGCTCATCAAGCGGAACAGCGCGCCGGCGTGGCTGTAGTAGTCGTTGTCCTCACGGTGATCATGGCGGTCCGCTGCACCGGTGAGCGCCAGTGCAGGTTCAGCGTGACGCGGTGACTGCTTGGGTGCGTCGGCGTAGCTATTAGGCTCGTAATTCGGCGCCGCACCATAACTGCCGGTCGCCATGGAGCCGTCGCGCTGGTAGCTGTTCACAGCGCAGCGCGGTGCATTCACCGGCAGTTGCTGGTGGTTGGTACCGACACGGTAGCGGTGGGCGTCAGCGTAGGCGAATACGCGGCCCTGCAGCATGCGGTCGGGTGACAGACCAACGCCAGGCACCATGTTGCTAGGCCCAAACGCTGCTTGCTCGACTTCAGCGAAATAGTTGAGCGGGTTCCGGTTAAGCTCCAGCACCCCCACCTCGATCAGCGGGTAGTCCTTCTGCGACCAGGTTTTGGTGACGTCGAACGGGTTTTCCTTACGGCTCGCCGCCTCCGCTTCGCTCATGACCTGCATGCACACGGTCCAACGCGGGTAGTCACCACGCTCGATGGCTGCAAACAAGTCGCGCTGCGCATAGTCCGGATCGGTACCGGCCAGGCGCGCCGCTTCTGCGGGGGCGAGGTTCTTGATGCCTTGCTGGGTCTTGAAGTGCCACTTCACCCAGGTGCGCTCGCCTTTCTGGTTGATCAGGCTGTAAGTGTGGCTGCCAAAGCCGTGCATATGGCGATAGCCATCCGGGATGCCTCTATCCGAGAACAGAATGGTTACCTGGTGCAGCGCTTCAGGCGAATGCGACCAGAAGTCCCACATCATCTGGGCATTCTTGAGGTTGGTCTGTGGGTGGCGCTTCTGGGTGTGGATAAAGTCCGGGAACTTCAACGGGTCGCGAATGAAGAACACGGGGGTGTTGTTGCCCACAATGTCCCAGTTGCCTTCTTCGGTATAAAACTTTACAGCGAAGCCACGCGGGTCACGCTCGGTATCGGCTGAACCACGCTCGCCACCGACGGTGGAAAAACGCAGGAAGGTTTCGGTTTGCTTGCCGATTTCGCCGAAAAGCTTGGCGCTGGTGTAGGCCGTTATATCGCGGGTGACGGTGAAGGTGCCGTATGCACCCGAACCCTTGGCGTGTACGCGGCGCTCCGGAATGTTCTCGCGATTGAAATGGGCGAGCTTCTCGATGAGGTGGAAGTCGTCGAGCAACAATGGGCCACGTGGGCCGGCGGAGCGGGAGTTCTGGTTGTCGGCTACTGGTGCACCGCTGGCGGTGGTAAGAGTCTTGCTCATGGGCTCTCCTTATCGGTCTTGGAACGCCGGCTGATCGGCTATGGGGAGAGTATCGATGAGCCGGACTACGAGAACAAATTCATTAGATGACTTGTATCAATAGAAATAAACAATAGTTGCAGACACAAAAAACCGGGCACTAGGCCCGGTTCTTTGTAGCAGACAGAACGTCTTACTCAGCAGCTTCTACAGCACCGCCGACAGGACGATCAACCAGCTCGACGTACGCCATAGGCGCGTTGTCGCCAGCGCGGAAACCGCACTTCAGGATGCGCAGGTAGCCGCCCTGACGGGTGGCGTAGCGCTTGCCCAGGTCGTTGAACAGTTTGCCAACAGCGGACTTCGAACGGGTACGGTCGAAGGCCAGACGACGGTTAGCAACGCTGTCTTCCTTGGCCAGGGTGATCAGCGGCTCGGCAACGCGGCGCAGTTCCTTGGCTTTCGGCAGGGTGGTTTTGATCAGCTCGTGCTCGATCAGCGACACTGCCATGTTCTGGAACATAGCCTTGCGGTGAGAGCTGGTACGGCTCAGGTGACGTCCACTTTTACGATGACGCATGATTCATTCCTTACCAAACACTACGTTCGGTGATTACGACGATCAGGCGGTCGCCTTGTCGTCTTTCTTAAGACTTGCAGGCGGCCAGTTGTCGAGGCGCATGCCGAGAGACAGACCACGAGAGGCCAGGACGTCCTTGATTTCAGTCAGGGACTTCTTGCCGAGGTTAGGAGTTTTCAACAGCTCTACTTCGGTACGCTGAATCAGGTCGCCGATGTAGTAGATGTTCTCCGCCTTCAGGCAGTTGGCCGAACGTACAGTCAGTTCCAGGTCGTCAACCGGACGCAGCAGGATCGGATCGATCTCGTCTTCCTGCTCGACTACGACAGGCTCGCTGTCACCTTTGAGGTCGACGAACGCGGCCAGCTGCTGTTGCAGGATGGTCGCAGCGCGGCGGATAGCCTCTTCAGGGTCCAGGGTGCCGTTGGTTTCCAGATCAATGACCAGTTTGTCCAGGTTGGTACGCTGTTCAACACGGGCGTTCTCGACCACATAGGCGATACGACGCACCGGGCTGAACGAAGCGTCCAACTGCAGACGGCCAATGCTACGGCTTTCGTCTTCGTCGGTTTGACGGGAGTCGGCCGGCTCGTAACCACGACCACGAGCTACAGTGAGCTTCATGTTCAGGGCGCCGTTCGACGCCAGGTTCGCGATTACGTGATCGGGGTTGACGATCTCGACATCGTGATCCAGCTGAATATCGGCAGCGGTAACCACCCCCGAACCCTTTTTCGACAAGGTCAGCGTAACTTCGTCACGACCGTGCAGTTTGATAGCCAGGCCTTTCAGGTTCAACAGGATTTCAATGACGTCTTCCTGAACACCTTCGATCGCGGAATACTCATGGAGTACGCCATCGATCTCGGCCTCGACTACTGCACAGCCAGGCATGGAGGACAACAGGATGCGGCGCAGCGCGTTGCCCAGGGTATGGCCGAAACCACGCTCGAGAGGCTCGAGCGTAATCTTGGCGCGGGTCGGACTGACTACCTGCACATCAATATGGCGGGGAGTCAGGAACTCATTTACCGAAATCTGCATGGATGCACCTATTTTCTAGCCCTTACTTGGAGTAGAGCTCGACAATCAGGTTCTCGTTGATGTCGGCAGACAGGTCGCTGCGAGCAGGAACGTTCTTGAAAACGCCCGACTTTTTGGCAGCATCCACGTCAACCCACTCAACGCGGCCACGCTGGGCGCAGAGTTCAAGGGCTTGAACAATGCGCAGCTGGCTCAGCGACTTCTCGCGAACCGCGACCACGTCACCCGGACGAACTTGGTAGGATGGAATGTTTACAGTCTTACCGTTGACGCTGATCGCTTTGTGCGAAACCAGCTGACGGGACTCGGAACGAGTCGAGCCGAAGCCCATACGGTAAACGACGTTATCCAGACGGCACTCGAGCAGTTGCAGCAGGTTCTCACCGGTTGCGCCTTTTTTCGAGGCAGCAGCTTGGTAGTAACCGCGGAACTGACGCTCCAGAACACCGTAGATACGACGAACTTTTTGTTTCTCACGCAGCTGGGTGCCGTAGTCGGACTGACGGCCACGGCGCTGGCCGTGGATACCTGGGGCTGCTTCGATGTTGCACTTCGATTCCAGAGCGCGAACGCCGCTCTTCAGGAACAGGTCAGTGCCTTCACGACGAGACAGTTTGCATTTTGGACCAATGTAACGTGCCATTCTTCTGTCTCCTGATTACACGCGACGCTTCTTCGGCGGACGGCACCCGTTGTGCGGGATAGGCGTCACGTCGGTGATGCTGGCGATCTTGTAGCCGCAGCTGTTCAATGCACGAACGGCGGACTCACGACCTGGACCTGGACCCTTGACGTTTACGTCGAGGTTTTTCAGACCGTATTCCAGCGCAGCTTGACCAGCACGCTCAGCAGCAATCTGAGCTGCGAACGGGGTGGATTTGCGCGAACCACGGAAACCCGAACCACCGGAGGTCGCCCAGGACAAAGCATTGCCCTGACGGTCGGTGATGGTCACGATGGTGTTGTTGAAAGATGCATGGATGTGGGCGATGCCATCAACCACTGTCTTTTTAACTTTTTTACGAGGACGAGCAGCAGGTTTTGCCATGTCTATATTCCTGGGCGATTACTTGCGGATCGGCTTACGCGGGCCCTTACGGGTGCGTGCGTTGGTCTTGGTGCGCTGACCGCGAACCGGCAGACCTTTACGATGACGCAGGCCGCGGTAGCAACCCAGGTCCATCAAGCGCTTGATCTTCATGTTGACGTCACGACGCAGGTCACCTTCAGTGGTGAACTTCGCGACTTCGCCACGCAGGGTTTCGATTTGCTCGTCGCTCAGATCCTTGATCTTTGCGGCTGGGTTTACACCAGCGTCTACACAGATCTTCTGTGCAGTTGTGCGACCGACACCATAGATGTAGGTCAGCGAGATAACAGTATGCTTGTTATCTGGAATGTTGACGCCTGCAATACGGGCCATTCAGTGGGACTCCAATTGACAGCTACCTACGCCCCGGAAGCCAAGAAATAGGGCGCGAGATAATATCGCTGTAGAAACGAATAATCAACCCAGCAGCACACTAGCTGCTGGGTTTGAAGCGCAGATCACACTCAGCCTTGGCGCTGTTTGTGACGCGGTTCCGCGCTGCAGATCACTCGTACGACGCCTTCGCGACGGATGATCTTGCAGTTGCGGCACAGCTTTTTCACCGATGCACGAACTTTCATTACCGACTCCTCGAACCTTAGGGGCGTATCAGCGCAGCAGGCCGCTGCCACCGTAGCCTTTCAGGTTGGCTTTCTTCATCAGGGATTCGTACTGGTGCGAAACGAGGTGCGATTGTACTTGGGACATGAAGTCCATCACAACCACTACCACAATCAGCAACGAGGTCCCGCCAAGGTAGAACGGCACATTTGCTGCCACCACCAGGAACTGGGGCAGAAGGCAGACGGCCATCATGTAAAGAGCACCGAACATGGTCAAACGGGTCAGTACGCCATCAATGTAGCGTGCCGACTGCTCACCAGGACGGATACCCGGAATAAAGGCACCGGACTTCTTCAGGTTTTCCGCTACGTCTTTCGGGTTGAACATCAACGCTGTGTAGAAGAAGCAGAAGAAAATGATCCCTGCACTAAACAGCAGAATGTTCAACGGCTGACCAGGAGCGATCGACTGCGAGATGTCCTGCAGCCAGCCCATACCTTCGGACTGACCGAACCAGGCACCCAGCGAAGCCGGGAACAGCAAAATGCTGCTCGCGAAAATGGCCGGGATAACCCCCGCCATGTTCACCTTCAACGGCAAGTGGCTGGTCTGCGCAGCGAAGACCTTGCGGCCCTGCTGACGCTTGGCGTAGTGAACGGCGATACGACGCTGACCACGCTCAATGAACACCACGAAACCGATAATCGCTACTGCCAGCAAACCGATTGCGACCAGGGCGAAAATGTTGATATCGCCTGTGCGTGCAGACTCGAAAGACTGCCCGATTGCTCTCGGAAGACCGGCAACGATACCCGCGAAGATCAACATCGAGATACCGTTGCCCACACCGCGCTCGGTGATCTGCTCGCCCAGCCACATCATGAACATCGCGCCCGCCACGAAGGTGGAGACGGCGACGACATGGAAGCCCAGGCCTACAGAAAACGCCACGCCCTGGTTGGCCAGGCCAATGGACATGCCAATGGCTTGAACCAGTGCCAGGATAACGGTGCCGTAGCGGGTGTACTGGCTGATCTTGCGACGGCCAGCTTCACCTTCCTTCTTCAACTGCTCCAGTTGCGGGCTGACCGCAGTCATCAGCTGCATGATGATCGATGCCGAGATGTACGGCATGATCCCCAGTGCAAAGATGCTCATGCGCTCGAGCGCGCCACCGGAAAACATGTTGAACAAGCTAAGAATGGTCCCCTCATTCTGCCGAAACAGATCCGCCAGACGGTCCGGATTGATGCCAGGCACCGGGATATGTGCGCCTATCCGATAGACGATGATCGCCATGAACAGAAAGCGCAGACGAGCCCAGAGTTCCGACATCCCGCCCTTACCGAGCGAAGAGAGAGCACCTTGCTTAGCCATTTATTCCTCGAATTTGCCGCCAGCTGCTTCGATAGCCGCACGCGCACCCTTGGTGGCTGCGATACCCTTGATGGTGACTGCGCGAGTAACTTCGCCAGACAGCATGATTTTCACACGCTGAATGTGCTGGTTGATCACGTTGGCATCCTTCAGGGATTGCACGGAGATCACGTCGCCTTCCACTTTGGCCAGCTCGGACAGACGCACTTCAGCGCGGTCCATGGCTTTCAGGGAAACGAAGCCGAACTTCGGCAGACGACGGTGCAGCGGCTGTTGACCGCCTTCGAAGCCAGGAGCGATCGAACCACCCGAACGGGAAGTCTGACCTTTGTGGCCACGGCCGCCGGTCTTACCCAGACCGCTACCGATACCACGACCTGGACGATGCTTCTCGCGACGGGAACCCGGCGCTGGACTCAGATCATTGAGTTTCATCGATTAGCCCTCGACCTTCAGCATGTAGTAAGCCTTGTTGATCATCCCGCGGTTCTCGGGAGTATCCTGGACTTCTACAGTGTGACCGATGCGACGCAGACCCAGGCCTTTAACACACAGTTTGTGGTTAGGCAGACGGCCCGAGACGCTCTTGATCAGCGTTACTTTTACGGTTGCCATGATCAGAAGATCTCCTCGACGCTCTTGCCGCGCTTGGCAGCAATGGATTCAGGAGATTGCATGGCTTTCAGACCCTTGAAGGTGGCGTAAACCACGTTCACTGGGTTGGTCGAACCGTAGCACTTGGCCAGAACGTTCTGAACACCAGCAACTTCCAGGACAGCACGCATTGCGCCACCGGCGATGATACCGGTACCTTCCGAAGCAGGCTGCATGTAAACCTTCGAGGCGCCGTGGGCAGCCTTGGTGGCGTACTGCAGGGTAGTGCCCTTCAGGTCAACCTGGATCATGTTGCGACGGGCAGCTTCCATGGCTTTCTGGATCGCGGCTGGTACTTCGCGCGATTTGCCACGGCCGAAGCCGACACGACCTTTACCATCACCTACCACGGTCAGCGCGGTGAAGGTGAAGATACGGCCGCCTTTTACGGTTTTGGCAACGCGGTTAACTTGAACCAGCTTCTCGATGTAGCCTTCGTCGCGCTTTTGATCGTTATTTGCCATAACTTAGAACTCCAGCCCGCCTTCACGAGCAGCATCAGCCAGCGCTTTGACGCGGCCATGGTACTTGAAGCCGGAACGGTCAAAGGCAACTTGAGATACACCGGCGGCTTTCGCACGCTCAGCTACCAGCTTGCCAACCTTAGTGGCCGCGTCGATGTTGCCAGTGGCGCCATCACGCAGTTCTTTGTCCAAGGTCGAGGCGCTTGCCAGAACCTTGCTGCCGTCGGCCGAAATGACCTGGGCGTAGATGTGCTGCGAGGAGCGGAACACGCACAGGCGCACGACTTCGAGTTCGTGCATCTTGAGACGTGCTTTGCGAGCGCGACGCAGTCGAATAACTTTTTTGTCGGTCATTTACTAGGCCCTACTTCTTCTTGGCTTCTTTACGACGGACTACTTCGTCCGCGTAACGCACACCTTTACCTTTGTAAGGCTCTGGCGGACGGAAGTCGCGGATTTCAGCGGCCACCTGACCCACCAGCTGCTTGTCGATACCCTTGATCAGGATGTCGGTCTGGCTTGGGGTTTCAGCGGTGATACCGGCTGGCAGTTCGTAGTCCACTGGGTGCGAGAAGCCCAGAGCCAGGTTCAGGACGGTGCCTTTAGCCTGTGCCTTGTAACCAACACCGACCAGCTGGAGCTTGCGCTCGAAGCCTTGGCTTACGCCTTGGACCATGTTGTTCACCAGAGCGCGGGTGGTACCGGCCATGGCGCGAGCTTGCTGGTCACCGTTGCGAGCGACGAAACGCAGCTCGCCAGATTCTTCGGTAACTTCAACAGACGAGTGAACGTTCAGTTCGAGAGTGCCTTTGGCACCCTTCACCGAAAGCTGCTGGCCGGCGAATTTGACTTCGACGCCTGCTGGCAGCTTAACGGGGTTCTTAGCGACGCGAGACATGCCTATCTCCCCTTAGAACACTGTGCACAGAACTTCGCCGCCGACACCGGCAGCGCGCGCAGCGCGATCAGTCATCACACCTTTGTTGGTGGAGACGATAGACACGCCCAGACCGCCACGTACTTTCGGCAGCTCTGCGACGGACTTGTACTGGCGCAGGCCTGGACGGCTGGAGCGCTTCAGTTCTTCGATGACCGGACGGCCTTCGAAATACTTCAGTTCGATCGACAGGGAAGGCTTGGCCTCACCAGTTACCTGGTAGCCAGCGATGTAACCTTCGTCTTTCAGAACTTTGGCAACCGCGACCTTCAGGGTGGAGGAAGGCATGCTTACGACGGACTTTTCAGCCATCTGGGCATTACGGATGCGAGTTAGCATGTCCGCTAACGGGTCCTGCATACTCATGGGCTAGATGCTCCTGATACAAGAATTATTAGCCTTGCGGCTATCACAACCACCCGAACAGGCAGGGGAAAACCCCAGGCTCAGGTGAGCCGGTCATTCTAGACACAAGGTAGAAACGAAACAAGCCCCATGTAGGGGCTTGTTTGATGGCAAGGTCACCGGCGGTCGGAAGATTGCTCCCCTTGCGCCGGGATCTTGCCTGCAGCGATTACCAGGAGGCCTTGACCAGACCTGGTACGTCACCGCGCATTGCAGCTTGACGCAGCATGTTACGGCCCAGGCCGAACTTACGGTATACACCGTGAGGACGACCGGTCAGGCGGCAACGGTTGCGCAGGCGCGAAGCGCTAGCGTCGCGTGGCTGCTTCTGCAGAGCGACTACGGCAGCGAAACGCTCTTCAGGAGAGGCGTTGACGTTGACGATGGTCGCTTTCAGTTCAGCACGCTTCTTAGCGAACTTGGCTACCGTGAGCTGACGCTTCAGCTCGCGGTTTTTCATGCTCTTCTTGGCCATTTTCCTACTCCAATCAGTTGCGGAACGGGAACTTGAAAGCACGCAGCAGAGCGCGGCCTTCGTCGTCCGAACGAGCAGTGGTGGTCAGGGTGATGTCCAAACCGCGCAGAGCATCGATCTTGTCGTAGTCGATTTCCGGGAAGATGATCTGCTCTTTCACGCCCATGCTGTAGTTGCCACGGCCATCGAAGGACTTGGCATTCAGGCCGCGGAAGTCGCGGACCCGAGGCAGGGAGATCGCCAGCAGGCGGTCCAGGAATTCGTACATCTTGTCGCTACGCAGGGTCACCTTGACGCCGATCGGCCAGCCTTCGCGGACTTTGAAACCAGCGATGGACTTGCGAGCGAAAGTCACAACCGGCTTTTGACCGGTGATCTTTTCCAGGTCGGCAACAGCGTGCTCGATGACTTTCTTGTCGCCGATCGCTTCGCCCAGACCCATGTTCAGGGTGATCTTGGTAACGCGCGGAACTTCCATCACGTTCGACAGCTTAAGTTCTTCCTTAAGCTTAGGAGCGATTTCGTTCCGGTAAATCTCTTTCAGTCGTGCCATGGTCTTCTACCTAGCAGTGTTCAAGCATCAACCGCTTTTTGGGTCGACTTGAAGACACGAATTTTTTTACCGTCTTCTACTTTGAAGCCAACGCGATCAGCCTTGTTGGTTTCACCGTTGAAGATGGCAACGTTGGAAGCGTGCAGAGGCGCTTCTTTCTCGACGATACCGCCCTGTACGCCCGCCATCGGGTTAGGCTTGGTATGACGCTTGACCAGGTTCACGCCACCGATGACCAGACGGTCATCAGCCAGAACCTTCAGCACCTTACCGCGCTTACCTTTGTCTTTGCCGGCGATCACGATGATCTCGTCGTCACGACGAATCTTTTGCATGTCGGATCTCCTTACAGCACTTCAGGGGCGAGCGAGACGATCTTCATGAACTTCTCGGTACGAAGTTCACGGGTCACTGGCCCGAAGATGCGAGTGCCGATCGGCTCTTGCTTGGTGTTCAGCAGAACAGCAGCGTTGCCGTCGAAACGAATGATGGAACCGTCAGCGCGACGTACACCGTGACGGGTACGGACGACAACAGCAGTCATCACCTGGCCTTTTTTGACCTTACCGCGCGGAATTGCTTCCTTGACGGTTACTTTGATGATGTCACCGATGCCGGCGTAGCGGCGGTGCGAGCCGCCGAGCACCTTGATGCACATGACGCGACGAGCGCCGCTGTTATCGGCCACATCGAGCATGGATTGAGTCTGAATCATAAAATTTCTCCGACCCCTAGCCCTTAGACTTCAACAGCGCGTTCGAGGACTTCAACCAGTGCCCAGGACTTGGTCTTGGCCAGCGGACGGGTTTCGGTAATGGAAACCTTGTCGCCGATTTTGCACTGGTTGGTTTCGTCGTGCGCGTGCAGCTTAGTCGAACGCTTAACGTATTTACCGTAGATCGGGTGCTTGACGCGACGCTCGATCAGAACGGTGATGGTCTTGTCCATTTTGTCGCTGACGACACGGCCAGTCAGCGTACGGACGGTTTTTTCAGCTTCAGCCATGATCACTTACCTGCCTGCTGGTTGAGCACAGTTTTCACGCGAGCGATGTCACGCTTAACTTGCGAGAGCAGGTGCGACTGCCCCAACTGGCCAGTTGCTTTCTGCATACGCAGATTGAACTGGTCGCGCAGCAAGCCGAGCAGTTGCTCGTTCAGTTGCTGTGCCGATTTTTCACGAAGTTCATTCGCTTTCATCACATCACCGTCCGCTTAACAAAGGAGGTGGCGAGAGGCAGCTTTGCAGCAGCCAGGGCGAAAGCTTCGCGCGCCAGCTCTTCAGAAACACCCTCGATCTCGTACAGGACTTTGCCTGGCTGGATCTGGGCAACCCAGTACTCCACGGAACCCTTACCTTTACCCATACGAACCTCGAGAGGCTTCTTGGAGATCGGCTTGTCCGGGAACACACGGATCCAGATCTTGCCGCCACGCTTAACGTGACGGGTCAGCGCACGACGTGCGGACTCGATCTGGCGAGCGGTGAGGCGACCGCGAGCAACAGCTTTCAGGGCGAATTCGCCGAAGCTGACTTTGCTACCGCGCAGTGCCAGACCACGGTTGTGGCCAGTCATCTGCTTGCGGAATTTTGTACGCTTTGGTTGCAACATTTGGCGTACCCCTTACTTAGCAGCTTTTTTACGAGGCGCTGGTGCTTGTGGTTTCAGTTCTTCTTGGCGACCACCAATCACTTCGCCTTTGAAGATCCAAACCTTCACACCGATCACACCGTAAGTGGTGTGAGCTTCGTAGGTGTTGTAGTCGATATCGGCACGCAGGGTGTGCAGCGGCACACGACCTTCGCGATACCACTCGGTACGAGCAATCTCAGCACCGCCGAGACGACCGCTCACCTGGATCTTGATGCCCTTGGCACCAATACGCATGGCGTTCTGTACGGCGCGCTTCATGGCGCGACGGAACATTACGCGGCGTTCCAGCTGCTGAGCTACGCTCTGCGCAACCAGCATAGCGTCGAGTTCCGGCTTGCGGATCTCTTCGATGTTGATGTGCACAGGCACACCCATCTGCTTGGTCAGGTCCTGACGCAGCTTCTCGACATCTTCACCTTTCTTCCCGATAACGATACCTGGACGAGCGGTGTGGATGGTGATGCGTGCAGTTTGAGCCGGACGATGAATATCGATACGGCTTACGGACGCGCTTTTTAGTTTGTCTTGGAGGTACTCACGCGTTTTCAGATCCTTCAACAGGTAATCTGCGTAAGTAGCACCGTCTGCGTACCAGACGGAGGTGTGCTCCTTGACGATTCCCAGGCGAATGCCAGTGGGATGTACTTTCTGACCCATCTGATCGACTCCGTTACTTGTCCGCAACCTTGACAGTGATATGGCAAGACCGCTTGACGATGCGATCAGCACGGCCTTTGGCACGTGGCATGATGCGCTTCAGCGAACGCCCTTCGTTGACGAAGACGGTGGAGACCTTCAGGTCATCAACGTCTGCGCCTTCGTTGTGTTCGGCGTTGGCTACGGCCGACTCGAGGACTTTCTTCATGATTTCAGCAGCTTTTTTGCTGCTGAAGGCCAACAGGTTGAGCGCTTCGCCCACCTTCTTCCCGCGGATCTGGTCGGCGACCAAGCGGGCTTTCTGGGCGGAGATTCGAGCGCCCGACAACTTAGCGGCTACTTCCATTTCCTTACCCCTTAACGCTTGGCTTTCTTGTCAGCCACGTGCCCGCGATAGGTGCGGGTACCGGCGAACTCGCCCAGTTTGTGGCCGACCATGTCTTCGTTCACCAGAACTGGGACATGTTGACGACCGTTGTGTACCGCGATGGTCAGACCGACCATTTGTGGCAGGATCATCGAACGACGCGACCAGGTTTTAACTGGCTTGCGATCATTCTTCTCCACCGCCACTTCGACCTTCTTCAGCAGGTGAAGATCGATAAAAGGACCTTTTTTCAGAGAACGTGGCACTGTCGTATCCCTCTAGTTACTTGCGACGACGGACGATCATGTTGTCGGTACGCTTATTACCACGGGTTTTAGCACCCTTGGTTGGGAAGCCCCATGGCGATACCGGATGACGACCACCGGAGGTACGACCTTCACCACCACCGTGTGGGTGGTCAACCGGGTTCATGGCAACACCACGAACGGTTGGGCGAACGCCGCGCCAGCGTTTGGCACCAGCTTTACCCAGCGAACGCAGGCTGTGCTCGGAGTTCGAGACTTCGCCCAGGGTCGCACGGCACTCAGCCAGGACTTTACGCATTTCACCAGAGCGCAGACGCAGGGTCACGTAGACACCTTCGCGAGCGATCAGCTGAGCCGAAGCACCAGCGGAACGAGCGATCTGTGCACCTTTACCCGGCTTCAGTTCGATGCCGTGGATGGTGCTACCTACTGGAATGTTGCGCAGCTGCAGGGAGTTACCGGCCTTGATTGGGGCCAGTGCACCTGCGATCAGCTGGTCGCCAGCGCTCACGCCTTTAGGGGCGATGATGTAGCGACGCTCACCGTCTGCGTAGCACAGCAGGGCGATGTGAGCAGTACGGTTCGGGTCGTATTCGATACGCTCGACAGTGGCTGGGATGCCATCTTTGTCGTTGCGACGGAAGTCGACCAGACGGTAATGCTGCTTATGACCACCACCAACGTGACGAGTGGTAATGCGGCCATTGTTGTTACGACCACCAGACTTCGATTTTTTCTCGATCAGCGGTGCGTGAGGAGCGCCTTTGTGCAGCTCCTTGTTGACCACCTTGACCACGAAACGGCGGCCAGGGGAAGTCGGTTTGCATTTAACGATTGCCATGATGCACCCCTTCCTTACTCAGCACTGCTGCTGAAATCGAGATCTTGGCCTGGCTGAAGGGAGACGATCGCCTTCTTCCAGTCATTACGCTTGCCCAGACCACGTGCGGTACGCTTGGTTTTACCCAGAACGTTAACAGTCGACACGTTTTCAACTTTTACGTTGAACAGGCCTTCGACAGCTTTCTTGATTTCCAGCTTGGTTGCATCGGTAGCAACCTTGAATACGAACTGGCCTTTTTTCTCAGCCAGAACGGTAGCCTTCTCGGAAACGTGCGGGCCAAGGAGGACTTTGAATACGCGTTCCTGGTTCATCCCAGCAGCTCCTCGAATTTCTTCACGGCCGAGACAGTGATCAACACTTTCTCGTATGCGATCAGACTGACCGGGTCGGAACCTTGTACGTCACGTACATCGACGTGCGGCAGGTTACGAGCAGCCAGGTACAGGTTCTGATCAACAGCGTCGGAAACGATCAAAACATCGCTCAGACCCATGCCGTTCAGCTTGTTCAGCAGATCTTTGGTTTTTGGCGCTTCAACAGCGAAGTCCTGAACCACGACCAGACGGTCGCTACGCACCAGCTCAGCGAGGATGGAGCGCAGTGCTGCGCGGTACATCTTCTTGTTGAGCTTCTGCGAGTGATCTTGAGGGCGAGCTGCGAAGGTTACACCACCGCCACGCCAGATCGGACCACGAGTGGTACCAGCACGAGCACGGCCAGTACCCTTCTGACGCCATGGGCGCTTACCGCCACCAGCCACGTCGGAACGGGTCTTCTGCTGCTTGGTACCCTGACGGCCGCCAGCCATGTAGGCCACGACTGCTTGGTGAACCAGCGTCTCGTTGAATTCGCCACCGAAAGTCAGTTCGGAAACTTCGATCGCCTGAGCGTCATTTACATTAAGTTGCATGTCAGTTTCCCCTTAACCGCGAGCCTTGACAGCTGGACGTACAACCACGTCGCCACCAGTAGCGCCAGGTACGGCACCTTTGATCAGCAGCAGGTTGCGTTCAGCGTCTACGCGAACTACTTCCAGGGACTGAACAGTCACGCGCTCGGCGCCCATGTGACCGGACATTTTCTTGCCCTTGAACACACGACCAGGAGTCTGGCACTGGCCGATGGAACCAGGAACACGGTGCGACACGGAGTTACCGTGGGTGTTGTCCTGACCACGGAAGTTCCAGCGCTTGATGGTACCGGCAAAGCCTTTACCTTTGGACTGACCAGTAACGTCAACCAGCTGGCCTGCAGTGAAGAGTTCAGCTTTGATCAGATCGCCAGCCTGGAAATCGCCTTCTTCAAGACGGAACTCCCAAACACCGCGACCAGCGGCAACGTTGGCCTTGGCGAAGTGGCCTGCCTGAGCGGCAGTCACACGCGAAGCACGACGCTCGCCGACAGTGACTTGCACTGCACGGTAGCCATCGGTTTCTTCAGTTTTGAACTGGGTGACGCGATTCGGCTCGATCTCAATGACCGTGACCGGAATGGAGACACCTTCTTCGGTGAAAATGCGGGTCATACCGCACTTGCGACCGATTACACCAATAGTCATGTTGTAAACCTCATGAGTGTACGGGGCTTTCACCCGCTATGGCCGCCCATTTCAGAGCGTTACACGACTAGACCGAAGTCTTAGCCGAGGCTGATCTGTACTTCCACACCTGCCGCCAGATCAAGCTTCATCAGCGCGTCAACGGTTTTATCCGTTGGCTGGACGATGTCCAGAACACGCTTATGAGTGCGGATCTCGTACTGGTCACGCGCGTCTTTGTTGACGTGCGGCGAAACCAGAACGGTGAAACGCTCTTTGCGGGTAGGCAGTGGAATTGGACCACGCACTTGTGCACCAGTACGTTTCGCGGTTTCCACGATTTCCTGGGTGGATTGGTCGATCAGGCGATGGTCGAAAGCCTTCAACCTGATACGGATTTGCTGATTTTGCATTGGATTTCAGACTCCAGGCTGTTCCCAACGGACGCACTACGCCCGCTAAAAGGAGGCGTGATTCTATAGACGCCCCCATTTAGTGTCAACCCAATAAAAAAAACCCCCGCTGAGCGGGGGTTTTTTTCAATCGGTCGAGAGATTACTCGATGATTTTGGCTACGACGCCGGCGCCGACGGTACGACCGCCTTCACGGATAGCGAAGCGCAGAC